>Ga0209542_10002319_pt1 | contig 42788 bp, 37 predicted proteins | sample RifCSPhighO2_01_FD_184028 | JGI IMG/M metagenome (GOLD analysis project Ga0209542, IMG submission 184028) | Soil microbial communities from Rifle, Colorado - Rifle CSP2_plank highO2_0.1 (SPAdes) (version 2) | ecosystem: Environmental > Terrestrial > Deep subsurface > Rock core/Sediment ... | reverse complement strand
CGTTCAACGTGAAAGCTTTGCTGCTCAAATCGGTAAAATGCCTATCATGTTGAAAAGTAAATACTGTCATCTTACAGGATTAAGCAAGGAAGACCTGACAAAGCACGGTGAAGATCCGTATGATCCAGGCGGTTACTTTATCGTTAATGGTACTGAAAAAGTTTTGATTACTGTTGAAGATCTTGCACCTAACAACTTTATTGTCGACAAAGACGGCGATCAATTCGTTGGCAAAATCTTTTCTGAACGTGGATCCTATAAAATTCCACACACTCTTGAAAAAAGCAAATCTGGTGTATACTTCTTATCGTTCACACGCGTAAAGAAAGCGCCTATTGTTCTTGTATTGAAAGCATTAGGGCTTGTCAAAGACGAAGATATCATGAAAGCAGTTTCGCTTCAGCAAGTTCCAGATGTCCTTGTTAACTTGTATGAATTTATCGATATAAAAACGCAAGACGAAGCTATTGACGAGCTTGCGAAACTTGTTGGTATTACGCAAGTCAAAGAAATCCGACAGGAACGTGTTCGTGAAATTTTGAACAAATATTTCCTGCCTAATTTAGCAATTGAAAATGAGCATATGATGTACAAAGCGTACAATCTGTGCAAGATGTGGAAACAGTTAATTGATGTCAGTACGGGAAAAGTTCCTATTGACGACAAGGATCATTATTCAAACAAGAAGTTGAAACTCGCAGGCGATCTCTTGCTTGACTTATTCCGAGTTAACTTTAAAGTTCTTGTTGGTGATTTATTGTACAACTTTCAACGTATTATCAAGCGCGGTAAATTGCCTTCAATCAAAGTTATTATTCGTGAAAAGTTGTTGACGTCACGTATTTACTCTGCTATGGCAACGGGTACGTGGGTTGGCGGACGTAAAGGTATATCCCAACGCATGGATCGCGCAAATTTTGTTGCGTCGATGTCGCACTTGCAACGTGTTGTTTCACCTTTGAGTGCAAGCCAAGAAAACTTCGATGCACGCGCATTACATTCGACACATCTCGGGCGGTTATGTCCTATTGAAACTCCTGAAGGTACTAACATTGGTTTGAGAAAAAATCTTGCGATGTTATGTTCAATCTCTCATGAATCCAGTGAGCAGGAAGTTATCACAATGCTCAAAAAGTTTGGATTGGAGTCGGTACAATGAGCGACGTTTACGTGAACAATAAGTTTGTCGGCACTGTAGAAGATGGGAGAGGCTTTGTTGATCATATTCGTGGCGAACGACGCAAATCTAATTTTTCATTAAATGTTAATGTGAGCTATAACTCTGTGACTGATCGTGTTGTTGTCCAATGCACGCAAGGCCGTGCTCGACGTCCATTAGTTGTTGTAAAAGAAGGAAAGCCATTACTCACTGAACAGCACATTAAACAGCTTGAGAAAAATGAATTAACCTGGCATGATCTTATTGCTCAAGGTGTTGTTGAATATCTTGATGCACTGGAAGAAGAAAATGCATTTATTGCGTGGGACGATTCGCAACTTTCGTCTGATCATACTCATATAGAAATTGTTCCTTTTTCAATCGTAGGCATTGTTACAGGACTTGTTCCATTTGCAAATTTTAGCCCAAGTGCGCGTATTAATGGTGGAAGCAAAAATCAGAAGCAATCTGTTGGTTTCTATGCATCAAACTTTTTGGTTCGTATGGACATGGATGTTAACCTTATGCATCATCCACAACTTCCTCTCGTTAGAACTTTTGTTAATGATATTACTCACTACGACCAGCACCCTGCAGGTCAAAACATCGTTATTGCAATCATGAGCTACGAAGGTTATAACATGGAAGATGCAGTCATCCTTAACAAGGGAAGCATCGACCGTGGTTTCGGACGAAGCTCTTACTATCGACCAGCTGTTGCTGAAGAATTGCGTTACAGCGGTGGTTTAGTTGATGAAATTTGTGTTCCTGACAAAGATGTCAAAGGTTTCAGAACTGAACATGAATATCGATATCTTGAAGATGATGGTATCATTCATCCTGAAGCTGTTGTTCAAGAAGGTGACGTTATTATCGGAAAGACAAGTCCACCTCGTTTCTTGAGCGCACTTGACGAGTACAATCTTGCTGGTGCAACACGACGTGAAAGTTCCGTCACATTAAAGCACGGCGAAGAAGGTATTATTGATTTTGTTTTAATAACAGAAAATTCTGAAGGTAATAAACTAGTTCAAGTACGATTACGCGATCAACGCATTCCTGAAATCGGCGATAAATTTACAAGTCGTCACGGTCAAAAGGGCGTTGTAGGTTTAATTGTTCCTCAAACTGATATTCCTTTCAGTTCAAACGGTATTGTTCCAGATCTTATTTTTTCACCGCATGGTATCCCAAGCAGAATGACGTTAAGCCACATCTTAGAAATGGTTGGCGGTAAAGTTGGCGCATTGTCTGGACGATTCGTTGATGGTACACTTTTTGCATCTGAACCAGAAGCTGCACTTCGTCAGGAACTGTTAACTATGGGTTTCAGAGATGACGGCACTGAAACATTCTACAACGGTCAGACGGGCGAAAAGATGGATGCTCGTATATTTGTTGGTAACATGTACTACTTACGACTTAAACACATGGTCGCAAACAAAATACATTCTCGTGCACGAGGACCAATCCAATTGCTCACACGACAACCTACAGAAGGTCGTGCGAAGGAAGGCGGTTTACGTTTGGGAGAAATGGAAAAAGACACATTTGTTGCACATGGCGCATCATTATTGTTGAAAGAACGATTCGATTCGGATCGAACAATTGTTCCTGTCTGTGAAAATTGCGGACTTGTTGCAGTCAAAGACGAATACAAAAATAAAGTCTACTGTAGCATGTGCGGCGAAGACACTGAAGTCAATTATATTGAAATGAGTTATGCATTCAAATTGTTGTTAGATGAACTGAAGAGCTTAGGTTTGTATCCAAAAATGGAACTTAAAAATAAGTTCGAGGCTGAATAATGAAAGGAGAAGAATTTGTCCATAAAAAAGTAGATCGAATTGTTTTTGGTTTATTCAGTCCTAAACAAGTTCAGAAAATGTCAGCTGTCAAAGTTGTCACCCCTGAACTTTATGATAAAGAAGGTTACCCTGTAGACGGCGGACTTATGGATGTTCGTCTTGGCGTTATTGATCCTGGTTTGCGCTGTAAGACATGCGGCGGACGCTTGAAAGAATGTCCGGGACACTTCGGTTATATTGAACTTGCTCGTCCAATTATTCATTACAAATTTGTTCGTGTTGTTCTTGATGTACTTCGCGCAACCTGCAAGAGTTGTGGTCGTATTTTGATTCCAGATAATAAAATTGCACGCTATAAAAAATCGATCATGCAATCTGGCAGAGATGAAGGGCCAGAAGCACAACGTAAAAAAGTCAAAGGTATTATTGCACGGTTGAAGACACGAAAGAAGTGCCCGCACTGTACAAAGAAGCAGGACAAAATTATTCTTGAGAAACCTACAACATTTTACGAAGAAGAAAATAAAATCAGTCCAATTGAAATTCGTGCACGATTAGAACGAGTACCTGATGATGATGTTTCAATCTTCGGTATGAATCCATTATTTGCGCGACCTGAATGGATGATTCTTACAGTATTGGCAATTCCGCCTGTCACAATTAGACCAAGCATCACACTTGAAAGCGGCGAACGCAGTGAAGACGACTTGACACACAAGCTCGGCGATGTTGTTCGTATTAATCAGCGTTTGTTTGAAAATATTAACGCAGGTGCGCCAGAAATTATTATTGAAGATCTGTGGGACTTGCTCCAGTATCACATTACAACGTTCTTCGACAATGAAGTAACGCAGATTCCACCTGCACGTCATCGAGGCGGTCAGCTATTGAAGACGATTGCGGCTCGTATCAAGAGCAAAGAAGGACGTATCAGACATAATTTGGCAGGTAAGAGAACTAATTTCAGTGCACGTACGGTTATTTCGCCTGATCCAATGATCAATCTGAATGAAGTTGGTATTCCTCGACAAATTGCTCAAAAATTAACTGTTCCAGAACGTATCACTCCTTGGAATAAAGATTACTTGAAGAAGTTTGTTGAGCATGGTCCTAAGATGTATCCGGGAGCGAACTACGTTGTTCGACCTGATGGACGAAAGAAGCGTATCACAGACGAAACGCGCGAAGAAATTATTGAAGAACTTGCGCCAGGATATATCATTGAACGACACTTACTTGATGGTGATGTTGCTATTTTCAATCGTCAGCCAAGCTTGCATCGTATGAGCATGATGGCACACAAAGTTCGTGTATTGCCTGGCAGAACATTACGCTTGCATCCAGCAGTTTGTAATCCGTACAACGCAGATTTTGATGGCGACGAAATGAACTTGCATATTCCTCAGACAGAAGAAGCTCGAGCTGAAGCGGAAGTATTAATGATGGTTCAGACGCAGTTAATTTCACCTCGTTATGGACTTCCAGTTTTAGGTTGTATTCAAGATTCAATTACTGGTAATTACATCTTAACGAAAAAAGTTGAATTGACAAAAGAAGATGCAATCGAACTATTGAGCTCAGTTGGTGTTACCGACTTGAGCAATCTTCATGCACGTGGCAAGATGGTTACGGGCAAGCAGATCTTTAGCGCGTTGCTTCCAGCAGACTTGAATATCATTGGAAAAACAAAAACACACGACCCAGTTACCATTGAAAATGGGCAGATCATTGAAGGTGTCATGGACAGTTCAGCACTCGGTGAAGAAAGTGGTTGGTTACTCCGTGCACTTCATCAGAAATATGGACCTGATTACACATTAGATATGTTAGGTAAGATTGCACGATTAGGTGTTAAGACGTTACTTCGACATGGATTTACAATTGGTATTGCAGATACTGATTTATCACCTGAATCAAGCACGAAGATTACTGAAGTACTTCGCACTGCGGAACGAGAAGTTGAAGAGCTCATCAAGACGTTTGAACGCGGCGAACTTGAAGCATTCCCTGGTCGTACGATTGCAGAGACGCTTGAGTTGCGTATCCTTGAATTATTGAACAAAGCACGTAATAAATGCGGCGCGTCAGCGATGGATACCAAACTTGAAAATGGGGCAATGCTCATGGCACGCAGTGGTGCTCGTGGTAATGTTCTTAACATCGCTCAAATGAGTGCAGTTGTTGGTCAGCAAGCGTTGCGTGGCAAACGCATCGAACGTGGTTACCGAGGACGAACGTTGTCTTACTTCAAAGCAGGAGATTTATCACCTGCTGCTCGAGGATTTATCAAGAGCTCATTCAAAACAGGTATGAACCCTGCAGAATTTTTCTTTGGGAGCATGACGGGTAGAGACAGCTTAATGGATACGGCACTCCGTACACCAAAGAGCGGTTATCTTTACAGACGTTTAAGCAACGCAATGCAGGACTTGAAAGTTGAGTATGACAAGACTGTACGCGATGTCAGCAAGCGTATCATCCAATTCAGTTATGGTGAGGATGGTGTCGATGTTTCACGCAGCGAAAATGGACAAGCAGCAAATATCAAAGCTATTATTCAAGAATCAAAGAATGAGTGAGGATACCCATGGACCCTAAAATAACAGCATTATTCAAAAAATTCGAGAAAAGTGTACCATCTGTACTCCTTGATCAGTTGAAAACCGAGATGCCTGAGAAAGTAAGCGCAGAACGTGTTGAGCGCATGCTTGAGATGATTCAGGTGCGTTACGACAATGCACAAGTTGACGCAGGCGAAGCTGTTGGACTTGTTGGCGCTGAAAGTATTGGCGAACCAGGTACACAGATGACATTAAATACATTCCACTACGCGGGCGTTTCCGAAATGAATGTTACGGTTGGACTGCCACGTATTATTGAAATCTTTGATGCGCGACGTCAAATTAAAACACCAATGATGGAAATTTTCCTTAAATCTCCATATAACAAAGCTGATAAAATTAAAGATGTCGCACAGAAAATCCGCGAATCAAAAGTTCAGGATATTGTTGATGAATTTTCAACCGACATTTTTGAACAGAAACTTATTTTGAAATTACATGTAAAGAGACTGAATGACTGGCAAATGAAGAGTAGTGATATTAGCGCAGTCATTCGAAGCAAAATCAAAAATATTTCAATCAAATCAGACGATGCGTCCATTGAAATTTCACTGAAAACAAAAAGTGAAGATCTTACTGAAATTAATAAGATCAAAGAAAAAGCACGATTATTGAGAATTCGCGGTGTCAAAGGCATTACTCAAGTATTGCCTGTCAAGCGTGGTGAAGAATACATTATTCTTACCGCAGGAAGTAATCTTACCGATGTCTTGAAGCACGATGAAGTTGATGGCACACGAACAACAACAAATGACATTTATGAGGTTGCGTCGGCACTTGGTATTGAAGCTGCTCGACAAGCGATTATTGATGAAGTTAACAAAGTTATCGAAGCACAAGGCTTAAATATAGACATCCGTCACGTCATGCTCGTTGCTGACACCATGTGTGTTTCCGGCAAAGTTCGAGGCATTACACGGTACGGAGTTGTTCGCGAGAAGACGAGCGTCTTGGCGCGTGCAAGCTTTGAAACACCGCTCAAGTATCTGATTAATGCGTCACTCGTTGGCGAAGTTGATCATCTCAATAGCGTGGTTGAAAACGTCATGATTAACCAGCCTGTACCAATCGGAACAGGATTGCCTGGATTAATAACCAAAGTCAAATAAATAATCAAAGTGATATACAATGGACCAAACAGATCAAATCAAAAGCGCAATGAAGGATGGCGTAGCAATTATCGGAGAAGATAGAACATTAAAGCTTCTTCGTGAACACAAAATCACAAAAGTGTTTATGGCTGCAAATGTTCGTCAGAATGTTAAGGATGACCTGAAGCACTATGCTCACTTAGAGCATGTTGAACTTATTGAATTATCTTTAACGAACGAAGAACTTGGCACGCTGTGTAAAAAGCCGTTTTCCATTTCAATCTTAGGCGTTCGAGCAGAATGAAAATAACGTATACAAAGGAGCTTCTTGCACTCATGAGGTTGTTCTCACGAGATACAGGCGCGCTCCTGCGAGATTGCTTTGAGGTTGAAGATGCGCTGTATTTCATTATTGAGCCCGGTGACATGGGCAAGGCGATCGGCAAACAGGGTCGTGTTGTCAAGGATTTGCAATTTAAGTTGAACAAAAAAATCAAGCTCATCGAGTTTAACTCAGATGTGACGCGGTTCCTCTCAAATGCGATATATCCACTTCGTGTGGATCAAATTACGGATGAACAAGGTATTATTCACCTAAAAAGCGCTGATCGGACGGTTAAAAGTCAGCTTATCGGTCGAAATGCGAAAAATTTAAATATGCTTACCAATGTGGCAAAAAGATACTTTGAAGTTAAAGAGATAAAAGTTGAATAAACATGGGAAAAAAATCACGCGGTTTAAACGTTGCAAAGAAGCTTAAACAGAGACGAAAGAATAACAAACGCACAAAATTTTCTGCAAATTGGTTACGTTCTGATCCTTTAGAAGGCGCATCGCAGGCTCGTGGAATAGTTCTTGAAAAATTTGAACTTGAAGCTAAACAGCCAAACAGCGCAATGAGAAAGTGCGTTCGTGTTCAGCTTGCTAAGAATGGCAAACAGGTTTCTGCATTTGCTCCAGGCGATGGTGCTATCAAACTCATTGAAGAACACGACGAAGTTCTTCTCGATGGTTTAGGTGGACGTCAAGGTGGCGCAAAAGGCGATTTGTCCGGTATCCGATTACAAGTTATCAAAGTTAATGATCAAAGCTTGCTTGCATTAAGACAGGGCAAGATTGAGAAGGCACGCAGATGAACGTTAAACTCTTTAATCGATGGAGTGTTGAAGGCATTACGGTGCTTGATGCAGGTGTTGCAGATTATATTACATTGGAACCGAAGATTGTTCCAAAGACTGGTGCGCGTTATGCAGGTCAGAAGTTCCACAAGTCACGAACATTTATTGTTGAACGTTTAATTAACAAAATCATGGTTCCTGGTCACAAGAGCAAGAAGCATTGGAGAAGCTCAGGCCAATGCACAGGAAAGAAGCAGCTAGCTTGCAACACTGTCAAAGATGCATTTATTATTGTTGAAACGAAGCTCAAAAAGAATCCTGTCGAAGTTTTTGTTCAAGGTTTAGTCAATGCATGCGCACGTGAAGAAATTTTGACCATTGAATATGGCGGCGCACGTTATCCTAAGTCGGTTGAAGTTGCACCACAGCGACGTGTTGATATTGCATTGAGATATATGACACAGGGCGCATATGGTAAATCGTTCGGTTCTAAGACGTCGATTGCACAAGCATTGGCGGATGAAATAATGGCTGCGTATCAGATGTCGCCGAAATCTTCAGCTGTTTCGAAGAAGCGAGACTTGGAACGACAGGCTGCTAGTGCGAAGTAGTTCCTATGGACATTCAATCACTCGATCACCAACTTATTGAGGCAGGTTTTATGCCTGTCGAAGCATGCAAGCCGCTTCATGAAATTGCTCGTGCTTCTGAGGAACAACTTAATCGATTTGCGGATTATACTCCCGAGATAGTCATTATTCCAGTATCTCTTGTTGCGCCATCTTTTGAACGACAATTATACAATCTCTATATAAGAATGGGAGTTTAATTATTCTTTGTTATTTTCAAATTGTTTATTTGTTTTATTGCTTAACTGTCGTTCTAATTAGCTCATGGGGTGCAGTCAAAGTAAGCTTTTCCATTAGCTGATTTTAAACGGAAATGTTAAAGCTGAATTAGAAATTTATTGAATAACAGTTATCTTCGTGCAGTATCTTTTTCCTAAATAAGTTCGTGCTGCGATGCTGATCGTGTTGCCGCTCTTTAATGATTGTGCAGTCTCGAAAAGATTTTTGTTTTTCTTTAATACGTAGACTTTAGCGTTGTCGTCGAATGTGATTCTTGTGTTTCCGGTTTTTGTTAACGTGATGGATTCGACTGTGCCTTTCTTCTTGGCCATCTTGCGCCACTTTTCGGACTTGGCCATCTTGTTGAGGACTTGCATTAATTTGCGGTGGTCTTGAGACATTGTCTTGTTTACGTTATTCGACTATAAAAATCTGACGAACTCATGTGCTGTAAAGTCTGCTGGATACAAAAAGCCCTTTCTGAAGCGGGGAACAGAGGGGGTGCTTATTCTTGAAGGAAGATTTAAAAACAATTAAGTTAATTGAGTTGATTAGAAAAGAGATGGGAATATCAAAAATATCTGTTATAATGGGAATTTCAGTCATATTATTCTCTTCGATAAGTTTAAGTGTGCTATCTTTCATAGGAAAAGATGAAGTAATCTTGAATGGTGTTTCGTTCAGCCTTAAAGGCGGTATTTACGGGGTACTTATCTTTGGAATTATCTACTTCATTATTGGGGTTATTTTATGGCTGAAGGGGAAATAAGTTCTATTTTTCTTAATTGGGACTCATTATTATTAGCACTTTTTGTATTAGGTATAGGTTATATCGGTTTATACTTTTTCCAATACTTAAAAAAGAAAAATATCTACACGCTTCCAATATACGATAAATTAATTCAATCCTCTTTAATCGGATTTATATCATTTTCATTTTCCGTGAGTAGTTTGAAAATTCAAATTACAGATAAACAAAGTATTTATCAGGCAATAGGAAACCTTGGACTTTTCCTATTTTTTTATACTCTAATTGTTGCTTTATTTTTTGTATTCCTAATTTATTTATTTTTTTATATAGTACCAACTATTGAAGTCAGATTTCGGAAAAATAATGATGGTTTCTCATAATGAAGCACAGCTAATTAACCCCATCCACTTATTAACTCCAGCGTCTAATTTCAACCCAGCCAATTCGCACGGAAGTTTTTTGGTCGTCGTGTGATTCTGAATAAAATTGTGTTGTATTACGATTCCAGCCAACAAGATAGGTGCTGACCATAAAGCTTTCAGTCCTCTAAAATCTTGTACTCGGTCTTTGATTTTAGAAAAGACTGTCTCAATACGGACATTATGCTTCTTTGACTTGCTTACGTTGTTCACTCGGTGTTCTGTTATTATGGTACGATTACCCTGTCCGAAAGTCTTTCTAAATGCTCGTGGATACTGTGGAAGCCCGTCGGTTTGAATGTAAGCAGGAATACCGCTTTTCTTCATTCGTTGCATAAACTCCTTTGCATCGCCCATATTTTGAGATAGTGGACTGTAAAGCGTTGCATTAATGTATCTTGAACCCCAATCTACCGAACACCAAAAGATGTCTTTATTCTTCCGTCGGTCTATTTCCGTCTCGTCAGCATAATACTGACCGCTTAAAGTTGGTTGTAGCTGATTGACGTACTTCTGTACTCTGAGGACATACTTCCTACACCAATCCAATACGCTAACGTGGCTTACTTTCGTTTCGTCATGTCGTGCAAGATGGTCTCTCATCTTACGGCTCGATAGGTTTGAAAAGTAAGCGTCGATTGAACGTGTGATTATTTTCTCGCTGTTCTTCATCTTCCAAAAGCCTAAGTCCTGTATGAATGTCTTATCACAGTCTCGGCATAAGTAACGCTGTTGCTTACCCCTGTTTGCTGTTGGACTTAAGCCACGCTTTACTACTCGTTCACTTTTACAATATCGGCATTTTGCACTCGTTATCATAATAACTTAGATACCTAATTAGTATTTAAGTATTTATGTACCTAAACATTAAGTACCTAAAATATATAATTCAGTACCTAAAAGCTTATAAAGGGTAGATACCTAAAAACAATGATGAGGTTATTGGGACAAACAAGCCGAGTGTATAAAGAAACTGAATACCAGAAACATTGGATAGTTATTCCTAACTCGGTTGTTGAAACGCTTGGCTGGAAGATTGGGCAGGATTTAGAATACGAAATTAAAGATAAAAAATTAATTGTTAAGAAGGATTGATATGCATAAATTTCATAAATTGATTTATGATGCAATGACCTCTATTACACTCAATAGTAAACCTAAAGGGATATCTAAAAAAATGGTAAGATATCTCGCTATAGAAAAGTATATCGAAATAAGTGATACACAAAAAGCGTACATAACCGAAAAAGGATTAAATTTGCTTGGTAGATTGGAGGAGTTTAAAGATAAAGACTTATCAAGAACAGTTATGTGGGCTGGTATCATAGCTTCAGGTGTGCTTTCACTAACAGCTATATTTGTTACTTTATTTGGAGGAAAGACGATATGACCATCCAAAGCGATGCAAAGGCGATTCTAAATTTTGCCTATGAAGAGTATCTTGAGAATAGGCGTATTAATCCAGAAAAATTAATTCAAAAGTTTCCCTCTTGGGACGGGCATAGGATTGATAGGGCTATTAAATATTTAAGAGACATAGGAGCAATAGATATTATACTAATGCTTGGAAGTAATAAAGGAATTCAAGTGTTTATACTTCGCAGAATCACACCAATAGGAATCCAGATGGTTGAGGATGATTGATTTGTATGAGTTTAATATCCAAACAACTTAACAGCTCACGAACTCATTAAATCAGCTCATGGGGCACTCATTAACTGACGAACGTTCGTCGTGTTGTTACCCCATTAGCTGATTATGGTCGTTCGTAAACCTATTTTTTTTAATTGTTCTAAATTAATCTCTTAACAAGTAACACCCTAAATCTTTATATCCAACCTTTATTCCTGCGTTCTTGGTGATTGGTATGAAAATCGGCATTGTCAAAGAAATTAAAGAAAAAGAAAATCGCGTTGCAGCGACTCCGTATGGTGTCAAGGAGCTTGTTGCTGCAGGGCATCACGTCATGGTTGAAAATGAGGCAGGCACGAACTCTGGGTTTTCGAATGACGAATATACTAAAGTTGGCGCGAAGATTGTGAATACGGCGACGGCGTGGGCGGGTGATCTTGTTATTAAAGTGAAGGAGCCGTTAGAAGTGGAGTACAAGTATTTTCGCGAAGGACAGATTATTTTTACGTACTTTCATTTGGCGGGTGTCACTAAAACACTGACGGACGCACTGATGGCAAGCAAAGTCACAGCGATTGCATATGAGACGGTTGAAGATGCTCAGGGTAAACTGCCACTCCTTGCGCCGATGTCGGCGGTGGCGGGCAATATGTCGGTGACGATTGGGAGTTATTATCTTGCGAAATTCAATAATGGACGAGGCATGCAGTTGGGCGAAGTCATGGGAAAGAAGTATGGCAAAGTTGTTGTGATTGGTGATGGTGTTGTCGGCATGCATGCGGCAAACACGGCGTATGGAATGGGAACGAATGTACATCTTTTTACACGACATGAATCGCGGTTTGCTGAATTGAAGCAGAAGATTGGAGAACATTTGCAATGTCATGTGTCGAGTTCTAGCTCTGTTGCGGAGCACGTGAAAGATGCAGATTTGGTTGTTGGTGGCGTGTTATTGCACGGCGCGAAAGCACCCTGGGTTGTATCGGAAGCGATGGTCAAGACGATGCAGCCGGGTAGTGTCATTGTTGATGTGAGTATTGATCAGGGCGGCTGCATTGAGACGTCGAAACCGACGACGCATACTACTCCAGTATTTGTGAAGCATAATGTGACGCATTATTGTGTGACGAACATGCCGGGTGCGTATCCGCGGACATCGACGATTGCGCTGACTTCTGCGACGCTGCCGTATGCTTTACGGTTAGCTCAGGATGGGTTGAAAGCGGTTGCGGCTGATGCGGGCTTAGGCAAAGGAGTGAATACGCATCGGGGACATATTACGTACAAGCCGGTTGCGGAAGCGCTGGGCATGAAAGGGAAATTTAAGGAGTTGAAGGAATTGCTTTGATTATATTTGTTTTTTTAATTTTTTTTTAACTTTCTAAACCTAATAACTACTGTTTAATTAGACCATCGGGGTGCAGCACGACGGACGTTGTCGGGATGTTACACTCTTTGCTGATTAAAGACGTAGGTGTAGGAGATAAAGTCTTCACCATTTACAAAAGATAAACAAATACCTCCTTTTTATCCCAATACGCCCTTAACAATCTCATACACTTCTGGATACACATCGATATTTCGGATTTCTAAGTGCAACGGATAGACTGCGCTTCTGCATGTGCCGTTGATCACGTAGTTTTGTGCGCCGTCGAGATGTGCGCGTTCTTCTCGGACGGTTCCGTCGCCCATTCCATCACCCATAGGACAGCCGGTTGCGACGATGTTGTGGATTTCGACGGTTGGACGCATGCTGTTTAATTTTTGCATAAATAGGCTATTCGCTGCCATGTCGCGGCATTCGAGTTCTTCGCCGATGATTGAACAGTAATTGAGAGTTTCATCGACAATACCATTATTTGGTGTGCCAATCAAAATGATTTTGTCGATGTTCTGTGGGCCGAATATTTGGGCGTATCTACGTGCTACCAATCCGCCCATGCTGAATGCGATGATGCGGACTTTTGGTTTATCGGTTTGGTAGACGACGCTGTCGACGAGTTCTTTCAAGCGTACGGCATACGTGTCGATGCTTTCGCTTTTTGATTGTTCAATGATGTAGCTGCTTGGCGAGCGGAAGATGTCGTAGTAATAGCTGCCACGGATGGTCATGGACGTGTTGAACAAGCCGAGCGTTCCACGTGGGACGATTTGGCTGTATAATGGAATTGCGCCGATGCTGAGCCAGCCGTCTTGTTCTAATCTGTTCTGTATTTTTTCGAAACCTTCGAGGCTGTAATCGGCGGAAACGTCTTGGTTTACTGCGTGCCCGTGGAGGAAAATAATGGGGTATTGTTCGGGATTGTTTTCACATGCGCTGCAGTTATTTTTTAAGCAGCAGATTCGCGATGGTTCAAAGAATTCAATTTGTGGTAACGTCGATGATAACTCGGACTTGTTTACTTGCGGGATTGTTATTATTGGGGTGTTTAATGTCTTTACACTGATGCGTTCGATTGTTGGGATTGTGCACTTTTCTGGGATGTATTTGGATACTGCTTGAGCGACATCTTGGTTTTTTGTTATGGGGGTTATTGGAGTTGCAGTGAGCATTTGATTCTTGAGCTGATTGAGGATGATTGCGTTTCTGCTGTTTTTTATGGGGTTGTTTCTGAGGATACTTTGGATTGCGTTGTCGGCTTCGGCTTGGTTTGATGGACTTATTACTGCTGCTGATTTGAATATGTTCATTTCGTCGATTTGTTGACATATTGTTTGGACGTTGATTTGGATGGTTGCTAGTTCATCGATTGTTGTGTGGGGGATGCAGGTGGCGTTTATGATGCAGAGGGCTTCGGCGGCGAGCGTGTTGTTGTAGTACATGCTGAGCATTGTTTCTTGGAGTTCCTGTTCGACGGATTGTGCGAGGGTTTCGATGTCGGTCGCAAATGTGCTGTTGATGTTTTCTGTGTTGTTGAATTGTGTGATGATTTGGTTGATTTCGTTTATTCGGGATGAATTGAGCAGTGTTGTATTGGCGAGCTGTTTGAGGATATCTTCAGCTTTCTTTTGCTGTTCTGCGCCTTTGTTGTACTCGATTACTTTTTGTGTGATTGTGTTGCTGAGTTGGGCGATATCCTGCGCTGATTGGGTTGCGGTTGTATTGAGCTTCGTGAGCTGGGTTTCTATTTCTTGATAGTTCTGTTCGAACCATAAACTTTGGATATTTTTTAGATGAGTTTTGAATGCGTTGAGTGATGTGTTTGCGTTACTTTGGATATTGAACTGGGATTGAAGTTGGACAAGTGTGTTGTACAATGCTTCTTGTTCTGTGAGATTTTGGCTGTATAATAAGAGGATATTTTGCTGGCGTTGTTTTGCTGCTGCGTCTTCGTTGTTTAATGTTCTTTCAACAGGTATGACGATACTTCGGGTTGATTGTTCGCCTTCTGTATGGCATACAGTTGTTGGTTTGCTTGTACAGGTGATTGTGTATCTGTAGAGATCGATGCCGGTGCCCATTTTGTTCGGAGATAATGAAAATGTGCGCTTTTCGGGCAATCCGGGGCTAATACTGAATGCGTCGCGCTGGATGATATTATTTGAACTGAGATCTTGGAATACTGAGGTGCATTCGACGCTGCAGAATGGGTTTGCGACGACGGAGGATGTGAATGTGAGGGTGTCTGTGCTGTCTTTTGGAAGATTGAGGTATTCTTTGTCGGCTTGAAGATTTACCAGCGTATCGTAGCCTAAGAGGAAGTTAACATAGAGCCAGATTTTTGTGCCGAATACTGCGGTGAGGATGAGGATTACTATGAGGAATAGTATCAAATGTTTTCTTCTTTTCTTTTTGAATTCTTTTAGTTCTTTCATTTTGATTTTTAGCTGTTTTTTTTTTAAAGAAATATTGTCCTCCTCCCTGGCTTATTGAACGATTACTGCGGCAACACGCAAAGTGCTCTTTGCTAGTCACGCTCACTCAGTTCGGTGACCATCATAGGCGGGTGACGGTCAAAGCTTCGCTTTGCCCTATTCGGCATTCGCCTCATCACCGCCAATGTTGCCGCACGAGAACCGTGCCATCGGACATTATTTCTACTCTATTTTTTTGCTGATTACTTCGTCTTCAGATACCTATCTCCTGAATCGGGGAAAAATGTGACGATGTTCTTCAAGCCTTTCTTTTGGAGCTTTTTGGCGGCTAAGAGGTTTGCGCCGCTCGATGGGCCGACGAAGCAGCCGTACTCTTGTGCTATTCTTTTTGCTTCTTTTGTTGCGTCATTGCTCTTTATGGTGATGACGTCGTCGATGAGATGTTTGTAGCGCTGAACTATACTTGGGATGAAGCCGTCGCCGATGCCTTCAATATGATGTTCTTTGCAGACATGGGCGAGTTTGTGAAGGCCGAAGATTTTGTGGGTGCCGAATTTGTTGTTTGTGAGTAATGCGCATTCTTCGGGTTCGACGGCGATGACTTTGGCGTTGGGAAACTTGCGTTTTATTGCTTTGGCGGTGCCGATTAACGTGCCGCCGGTTCCGATGCCGGCGACGATGGCGTCGATTTTTATTCCTTTTGTTTGTTTGAGGATTTCGGTTCCGAGGAGTTTTTCGTTTTCTTCGACGTTCCATTCGTTTTCGAATTGTTGTGGGGCGTAATGTTTGGACCGCTTAGCGATTGTTTTTGCTCGATCGACGGCGCACTTGACACACAGCTTGTGGACGAGCTCTACTTTTGCGCCGTACGACTCCATGATCGCTTTGCGTTCGGGTGACATGCCTTTGGGCATCACGACGTGCATGTTGTATCCTTTTGCTGCGGAAACGAATGAGAATGCGATGCCGGTGTTGCCGGATGTGGCTTCGACGATGGTGTAGTTTGGTTTGAGTTGTTTTGTTTTTTCTGCTTTTTCTATGATGTACTTTGCTATACGGTCTTTAATTGAGCCGCTGGGGTTGAGCTGTTCTTGTTTGACGAGGATGTTTTCTATATTAAGAAGGGGGGTGTTGCCTATTCTTTCTAGAATTGATTTGTCTATCACCGATTATAGGAATGAAATAAGGGTTAAAAAGGTTATGTTTGAGTTTTAAGAGTGCATTTGAGATAGTTCAATGAGGTACAGGGTTCGCAGGTGCTGTCGTGGCAGTAATGGCATTGGTTTGAATCGAATTGTCCCTGATTACAGTTCGAATTTGTCATTTGGGCAATCTTGTTAATATCATCAACACATAATACAAAGTTATCGACACTAATGGTATGAGCTCGTGGCAAATTCAATGGTGTTTGACCTGGTTGGGTAGTATCATACGGGATAGCAGTTATTCCATTTGATGCGACTACATTTCCAAATCCTCTTGACATGATGCATGCCTGTTCTTGCGGATAGTTTTGCGGATGAGGAACACCTTGCGGGTGTTTAATGGCAAACCCGTCATAAAGGTCGCTTAATCTAAATAGCGTATGACCAAGCTCATGTGCAGCGCTCAGAAACAAACGGTTAAAAATGATTTGTTCGCTTGATACCGATGATATTTGGTCAGGACCTAGGTTAAACGGAACAAAACTGGCACGCTTGAGAAATTTATTTGATTCTCCGAGCGCAAATCCTTGTCCAAATCCTTGATTGCCTCCTCCAAATTTAATATATGCTATAAATACAACAAAATCAAATTGCTCAATATTTACATCATTTTCTATCATGGCATCATAAAAAAATTCTGAGACTATGCCATGGTTATTTGAGCTTAGTCCTGGTTGCTTTTCTATAGAGTCTAAAAAAACAAGATCAAATTGTGGATTCTTTCCAAGGATTGTATTTCTATCTTTCATCTGCGTTTCGATGAGATTTTCCCAAAATTCGTCCAGCAGAGTCAGAGGATAAACTGTTACTGTATCCTGAGCAAGATCTGACGGCATTAAATTAATTTCGTCCACTGGTAAAACATTTATCACTGTAGGATTATTCGCGAACATAACATCTGAGAGTTTATATGAACTAATATCATAATAACTCGTCTGCGCATATGCAAAACAATCCTTTGTTATGGCACCGGCATGATATTTCTGATTATAATATTTATCTCTTCTGGTGCATAAGTTGTAATCATCAAGCTTCATGCCTGGTTCTAAAACCTGGACTATACCGATTTTATACACGGAGTTGTCTTTAACGGATCTTAATCGAGCATTTCCAAACGATTGAAAAATAATTTCTTGTGGTGCAGAGGCAAACTCTGAATCACTTACTGATAAAGTGAGTTTCACTGGTACATTTCCATCAGGGAAAATCAGCAGCGCCCTTTCTATTATCTCATTATTTGGAACATATTTGTTTAAGCTTTCATCATACTTCTTTACAGCACTGGAGAATGTAAACTGGAGGTTATCCTGATTAAAATAACTAACGAGACCGCCTGATCTCTGCACATCTACAAAATTAACTTCAGGAATTTCCATTTTCCACCAATAAAATTTATTTTCCAAATGATCGAATTTATTGCCAAGATAACTTAAACTTACAAAATAACCTCCTGTGCTGATATCATATCCTGTCCTTTCGATTCTGAAATAAGTAGGAGCAGTAGTCATACATATATTATTACAACTGTCTATACCCTCTTCCCGATTCCCATCATCGCATTCTTCACTCGGTTGATTCACAACACCATCTCCACAGATCGGCTCAATGGTGCATATAGAAGTGCACCCATCTCCATTTACAGCATTCCCATCATCACATTGTTCTGTGCTTTCAACGACACTGTTGCCGCAGACTGTTTGTTGAACTTGGCAAGTTGTTGAGCATCCATCCTCATCAACCGTATTCCCATCGTCACACTGTTCCGTGCCTTCAACGATACTGTCGCCGCAGACGGGTTCCTGAGGAACAACAAAACTTTCTCCATTAGCTATTGCATCGTGATCATTCCAATCGAACACGCCATCGCCCGTTATATCACAGTATACTACGCCTGGACTAATAGCGACAGGATCAGGTTCATAGACAGGCGCACCAGTAATCTGCCCTCTTGAGCCGCCCGTATCGAAAATACAGGGAGCTCTGCCTTCCAAAATAGACACTGCGTAGTTTGCATCATACTCTCCAGAGAAACCATATGGTTCGAAACCTGATGCAATTCTGTCTCCGTTCAAATCGTAAAGTCCTACATACATTTCATTGATTTGCTCCGCATCAGCAGTGTTAAACACTCCATCATTGTTAAAGTCACAGGATGCAGTATCACACTGTTCACGACCCACTGCGTGCGTATCACGTGAGGTAAAGCGTCCATCCGGTGTTCCCCCATATCCGCCAGGATAAATCGGACTTGTAATATCATAGTATCTGTGCACATACCTCACAAAAGCACTCAACTGATCCATTGTTCCTAAGCGTCGTATCACTGCAAGATCATGATGATCTGGATATCCATTACTGTTTGCATCAGTACTATCTCCGCAAGATAACTTATCCGCATGCGCCAGACAGAAAACTTCCTCCTCAGTTAATACATCAGGATAAATCCGCAAATCATCCAGATAGCCGTCAAAATGTTCGCTATTTGCAGGTGAACCTCCAATGACCCATTCATTGTCCGTTGTAAATGTCGTCGCAACAGCTGAATCGACTGTTTTATCGACACCATTAACATATATTCGTGCCGTTCCCGCAGCGCGATCCACAACAATTGCCACGTCGCTAATCATGGCACGTCCGTTATAATCACCTATAGCCACCGCATGATCCACCGTACGAGCAACAGTTCCCTCAAATCCAGGTGCCTCATTGACTGGTGCTCCTGTAATTTGTCCAGCGTTTCCGGTCGTTAAAACTTCGATTGCACCGGTTATGTCTGAAGTTCCTCTAACTTTCACTGAAATGCCACCGGCGTTGTTAATATCATTTGAGAGTATGTACCCATTAGTATATTGTCCAAAATAAGCGCGAAACGTAATTGTAAATTGATCGCCAAAATCCGTGCGTGGGACACGCAGCAACGAACCATAAAATTGTGTAAAATCCCAAAGTGACGGAGATGCACTTCCATACTTAGAGCCACCGCTTTGCCCATCTTCAACTGGAATAGGACATTGACCCGGCCATGTGTCTTGACATACTGCATCATGACCCAGTGTGCCTTCGTCGATAAATCTATCGCCGGATAACGAATCGAATGAATAGGAGATCAACGGTGTATTACTGACACCTGTATACGCCTGTCCCGTCAAATCGCCTGAACGAAATTGAGTAAACAACAAGAACGCGAAAACACCGAGAACAAAAATAGCTACTACAACACCTGGATTAACTTTGTTATTCAATTTCACTCTCATTTTTGCATGCAAAGTAATTCTTTTATTCTATATAAACCTTTCACACCAACTCTTTCATCACAATAAACAGCATCCCAATCGACATTAGTCCGCCAAGCATAGGTAATACGGGCACGCCAAGCACGTTGCAATTGACGCAAAATGGGCGCGCTTTCTTGATGCGCCAACGAAGTGCGATGACTGAGAAATTAACCAATGCGAATGTGCCAAACATGAAGAAATTTGCGATGTGCGCTAATGATTCTAGGCTGCCTACTTTTAGGAATACTATTGATCCTAGGCCGGTTGCAATAACAGCATAGACAGGTGTTCTGCGTGTTGGATGCACGTAGCCAAATAGTTGTGGCACTACTTTTCTTTGTGCTAATCCATACAACGTTCGTGAAATTGCTATCATTTCAATGATTACGGTATTTGCAGTTGATACGAGCGCGATAATTGCGACAACCAAAAATGCTGAACTCCCGAAAAATGTTCCAGCAACATCGGCTAATGGTGATTTAGATGTGCTTATCTCTTGCCAGTTGAGGACGCTTACTGCAGATAAAGCGACAAGAATGTATAATATTGTTGATACCACAATTGAAAACATAATTGCACGAGGTATTGTTTTTTCCGGCTGTTTTGTCTCTTCGGTTAACTTGATAATTGCTTCAAATCCGATATATGCGAAAAAAACCAATGCTGACCCTTGGAGTACGCCTGAGAACCCAAATGGCATTTCAAATAATGAGACTTTTCCTAAGTGAGGTATACTGAGAATTATAATGAACAGCAGACCGAGAATGCTCACAATTGTTAAGCCCGCTGCGATTGCTGTTGATTCAGTCATCCCTCGAATACCTATGATTGTTCCAAGAACAAGTAATCCTAGGGCAATCCAGCGTGCATCTACTCCTATCAGCGTTTGGAAATATCCACCAAATGCTAATGATACGGTTGCACAAATGACAACGCCGGCGAGCACAAGCAATGCTGATACTGCAATGCCGAGATATTTGTTGAACGCTTTGGTCAGATAATCATACTCACCTGCATCTGTTTTGAATATTGAAGATAATTCAGCGTAGCTTAGTCCGGTAACGAGCGCTAAAATGCCTGCGAACACAAAACTCATCCATAATGCTGGGCCTGCGACGCCGGCTGCAACACCAATAAGCGCGTAGATTCCTGCACCTACGATAACGCCGATGCCGTCAATACTTACGCCCCAGAAACCAAGCGTACGTTTTAGACGGAAATGTTTTGTGACGTGCTTCATTAATACTGGGCGCGGGTGGTACATGGATAAAAAGGAACATTTGTTGATTTATAAACTGTGATATTTGAGTTTTTCGTTGTTTATTCTTAACTTTTTGCTCTTAATTATTCGTTAAACCATAAACTATAAAAACAAAGTTTGTTTGTTTTTTAATTCAAAGAGGTTTCACATCTGTATGACATTTGATTTTTGTGTGCTAGGATCGACAGGCATGCAGGGGCGCATTGTTGTGCGCGACCTTTTAGAGCATGGCTATTCTGTTCTCTTGTGTGGACGAGATCGATCTCGTGTTGAACATTTTCTACATGCGTATAAAAAAACTGCGTTCCGTTATATTGAGGCTACTCGCATTCACACGGTTGTTAAAGCTGTCAAGTATTCTCATTCAAATGTTGTCATTAACTGTATGGAAGGCGATTGGAACTATGAAGTGTTTAAAGTGTGTGCGCGGCTCGGGGTGAATTGCGTTGATCTTGGTTCGGAAATTCCAGTGACGAAACGACAGTTTTCTCTTCATCATATTATGAAAAAGAAAGGGATAGTAGGCATTACGGGAATGGGGTCAGTTCCGGGGATAGGGAATGTCATGCTTGCGCATGCATCGCAGAAGTTTGATACTATTCACAATATTGAAGTTGGATTTGCATGGGATTCTAATATCAAACAATTTGTTGTGCCGTTTTCTATAGAAAGTGTACTTGAAGAATTTACGGATCGCGCGCCGATTGTTATGCACAAGCATTTTAAGTTTTTAACGCCGTTGAAGAATATCAAAAACGATTATCATCATTATATTGGACGAGAACAGGAAATTTTTGTACGACATCCTGAACAATATACGTTCTTACATTACTTTCGAGGAAAAGGATTGAGCAATATCAAGTTCTATGCTGGTTTTCCACCTCATTCATTTTCAATGATTGTCAGTTTGATTAAACTTGGATTTGCTAGCAAAAAAGAGATTGATTATTTTGGCGAGAAAATTAAACCTATTAATTTTTTGACTCAAATGCTTAAACGATTAGGTATGCCCAAAGGCTACAAGGAAAAAGAAAATTTGTGGGTAAAAATTACAGGCAAGAAAAATAGAAAAAATAAAGTCATTCTTATGGAATGTCTTGTACCGCCACTTAAAGGATGGGAAAGTGCAGGATGTAATATTGATACTGGATTTCCGGCGAGCACCATAGCACAGATGATTAAGAAAGGATTAATTGTAACGAAAGGAAGTTATTCTCCAGAAATTGGAATTCCACCATTGCTTTTCTTTAAAGAATTGAGGAAGAAGCACCTGAAAATTTATGAAAATGGCAGGGTGATTAACTGATGAAAGTACTTGTGTTGGGCTATGGTGCCGTAGGTTCTGTACTTGCGAAGCTTCTTCATGCAGAAAAAATTATTGCTTCTGTCATTTCAGCAGATATACTCTTCCAAGAAGAAAAGAAATTTGAAAAGTTTCATCATATGCCCGTTAATTTGAAAAGCGAAGGGGCATTGTTGAAATTGTTATCTCTTCACAAGCCTGATGTTGTCATTAATGCAAGTGCACCTCACTTTAATTCAAGTATTTTGGATGCATGTGCGAAAGCACGTGTTGCATATATGGATCTTGCAGCATGTTGGGAGATTGATACTGATAAAAATGCAGTATCACCCTACAAAATTGAGCAGTTCGATTATGATCATGCATTCCGTGAGCATACATTGCTTGGTTTAATAGAAGCTGGTGTGTCGCCGGGAATGACGAACCTGTTTGTGCGCGAATGCGCGGATCAGTTTGATGTGCTTAATGATGTGAAGATTAGACTTATCGATTATTCTGGCTCGGATGAATTGCACTTTGCATGGTCGAAAGAAGCGATGCTGGACGAAATATCATCGAAACCACTCGTGTATCGCAACGGGAAATTTAAAATTATGGAACCGTTTTCAGGCGAAGAAACTTATAAATTTCCTAAACCCTACGGCTTGCAGAAAGTTAATCTGATCTGTCAGGATGAGATTGGGACGATTCCATTTTTTATAAAGCTGAAAAATATTGACATTAAAGATTACGACAATCAAATTGATATTCATAAGTTCTTGTATAAATTGGGCATTGTTTCTAAAGAGAAAATTCCTTTTGGCGACATTATGATCTCGCCGTTTGAATTTGCGAATAAGATTTTGCCGGATGTCCAGTTTAATTCTACTGATCCACAGTTTGATGCTGCACAATTTGGATTTGCGATTGAAGCAGCGGGTAAGATTAAGGGAAAAAAGAAGACGCTTCGTTACTTTGTGCTGTTCCCTAAACAGAAAGACATCAATAAACTTGGGTTGACAGCGAACTTCATTTCGTATCCGACGGCTCTCTCTGCGAAGATTTTTGCGATGGCAATGTTGAAGATTAAAACGAAGGGCATCATTCCGCCTGAAGCACTTGATTCTGAGGTTAGGGCGTATGTACTTTCTGAATTGAAGAAAACGAAGGGTGTTATTATTAAGAAGGTATGGATGTGATGCTTTATTCTGTGTTTCTTTACCTCATTCTTTAAATATAGCTTTGTTTAATTCTGTATTATGGAACCTCCTTACATTATTCTCATTGGTGGAGCGACTGGCATTGGAACTTCGTCTATTGCTTCGGAACTCAGTGCAATCTATCCTGTTCGAGGTTTTCAAAGGACAGATAGTATACGACAAGTCATACGAACGGTGATCGGTCCATTGGCACGTCCAGAGTTGTTTGAATCTACGTATAAGGCATACGAAAATCTTGATGCAGTTTATGTCGATCCACTGAGTCAAGAAAGTAATGTTTTAAACGGTCATATTCATCAATCTGACATTGTTATGGTTGGAGTTGATGGTTCAGTAGCTCGTGATTTGAAAGAAGGAATTAACTCGGTATACGAAGGGGTGCATCTTCTTCCAGGACGATTTGGTCAGACTAGTTGGTATAGTCGAGGACTCAGGGTTCAATTTGCACAAGGTTTCAAACATTTTGGAGTTGTTTTGCTTCGATACGAGGATTATGCTGATCATATCATTGAACTTTTTATTGACATCGAAGATCCAGACATTCATCGGAAGAGATTTGAGCAACGAGAGATATTCTCTCCTACGAGAGAAGCGAAAAAGTATCTTGACAACTTCGATAATATTCGAATGATCCGGAATTATCTTGTTCGTTCTGCAAAAAACAATGGAATTCCTATTGTTCAAAATGATCAAGGATTGACTTATGCTGTTAAGCAATGCGTTGATATTATATCGGAAAAAACGCACGGTAAATTTATGCCGTATCGGTCAATTCAACCTCGGGAATCTCTGAATTAAACTTATTTAGCCAACATTTTATAATCTCATCTGAATAAATCTCCAAAATGTTCCACGCAATCCTTTTTGATTTGGATAATACACTTATTGATTTTGTTTCGATGAAGCGGGCAAGCAGTGATGCAGCGATTACTGCGATGATTGCAAATGGGGTTGCACTTGATAAAGAAAAAGCAGTGACGGTGCTGTTTGAACTTTATGACGAATATGGATGGGAATACAATTTAATTTTTCAGCGGTTTTTGGAGCGCATTCAAAAGAAAATTGATTATAAAGTGCTTGCTGCAGCAATCATCGCGTATCGACGGGCGCAACTATCATTTATGGAACCCTATGCGAAAGTTGTTCCGACCCTGCTTACATTGAAGAAAAAAGGCATTAAACTTGCGATTGTGACGGATGCACCTCAATTAAAAGCGTGGATGCGGCTGACTGAGCTGCGATTGCAGGACTTTTTTGATGTGGTCGTTGCGTTCGGTGAAGTTGCAGAATTGAAACCGAGCAAGCTGCCGTTTTTGAGAGCACTGGAATTACTTGATGAGGATGCAGCTGATGTATTGATGGTGGGAGACATGCCGCACAAAGACATTGATGGTGCGCGGGCGGTGGGCATTAAAACGTGCTTTGCGCGCTATGGATGTACATTGAAACCGATTCCTACGACAAATGCGGACTTTACTATTGGTTCGATAGAGGAAATCTTGGGGATTGTTGAGGCTGCATTATGAAAACAATGTCAAACGTCCCACAAAAACATGTATTTGTCTGTGTTAATGAGCGGACTGATGGACGAGATTGCTGCGCACATGTGGGGGGGAAAGATATCTTTATGGAATTGAAGAAATGGGTTATCGGCAATGGGCTTTCTGGACGAATTTGGGTGACGAAGACGGGTTGTCTTGGATTTTGTAATAATATTGGCACGACGATTGTTGTTTATCCGGATCAGAAATGGTTCCTTGAGGTGACGATGACTGATTTGGAGAAGGTGAAGAAAATGTTGATGTGATCTGGATTTTTATTGATGTTTCTTTTCTTCGAGTTTCTGATATTCTTTTTGGAAAAGTAACCATGATTGCTCTATTTCGGTGCCGCTCAGCTGCATTCTGCCTGGGCTGCCAATCTTGTTTTTGTCGACTGCTTTCAATGTTTCGTAAATCAGGTCGTTGCTCTGTACTGTGAGTTGTGAGTTTCTTTCTCTGTTAAGCTTTACGCCTATGTCGATGATTTCGTCCCACTTTTTAACGAATCCTTTTTCTATATGATACTCTCTTGTTTCGCCGTTGGCTGTGAATGATCGGGTTTCCCATTCGGTGGGTTTGAATAATTCTATCTCGTTGTATGTTTTGTACAATTTTTGTGCGCCGGAGCTTATGCCTTGTGCTGCAATACTTATGCCTTTTATGGTGAGAGTTACGGCTACTGCTGCGATTGCTGTATAGAGAATTCCTTTTTTTAGTGCGCTCATATAGCCGGGTTCTTGGTATACGATTCTTTCTACGACGTGTACTCTCGGATTAGGTTCTATGGTGTTTGGGCGATATTGTTGTTGCTTTTGTTCTCTTTTAGCTGTTTGATCTGCTTGACCTGTTTGATCTGTTTGTCCTGGTTCTGCTTCTTCCCATTGAACTGGGACGATCAACCTTTTTCTCACGCCAAGAGTTTTGATGATTGATTCTAATTCATGTTTTCTTATTCCTGTTTCCTTTCTGTCGTTTTCGTTCTGACGATTTACAAGTGTTCTGTTTGGTTTTGCGTATCCATCTTGAATGGTTGTTGGGCCCTGGAGGAATAAACCGTTGTCAGTGTACATTCCTGCGTTAATGAGAATATTACCATTAATCATAGCTTCTGTAAAGTCTCCTGTTGCTTCACCTGTCTCTTTTGGTGTTGGGGATTTCTGAAGATTTGCGCAGCGGATAATACTCATTTGTCCTCGAGGATGGTCGTGCAACCATGCGGTCATTTCGTGGGGTACTCGATCTTCAAGATCGCCATCAATTTTTACAAAACCATCCCCAAAATCAACACGCATGCCATTTATGACGGGCCATGGATTGTTGTGGTGGCCAGCAACCCATGCATCAGTGCGTTCAACTTTTCCCATTGATTTTAGTGTTGTTGCGATGAGATAATCTAAACGATTTTTGTCGGTTTGACCTTCGGCTGAGAATCTGTACGGGTTATCGTCGGCTAATGCGTATGCATGAACTTCTCCTAATGCACTTGTGATGTGAACACGCATGCGTCTGTTTGAACGAACGAGTTGATTAACTTCGGGAATTAATTGGCGGTTATATCTGCATCTTTCAATTCTATCTTCGACATGAGGTGGGGCACAGTCTGCTGTGAGGAAGAATAAGTCGACGTTATCGATGTATTTGGGAACTTCTGATGTGAGCAGATTCAAGAATGTTACGTGCGGTTGGGCAATGCGATGTTGGTTTTCGTCGAGCTCTATCCTCCATCGTGTTTTCTGCGCGTCTGACGGAAGTTTGTTTTTGTCGTTTCCGACGAGATATATTGTTTTTATTGGATGACGGAATCGGTTTGCACGCATTCGCGTCACAATTGACTGAACTGCGGCTTCGGCTGCTTGACCATATCCGTAAAACATTAAGGTCGATGGAATGTTTGCTTCTCTGTCTGCTTGCTGTGCTAGCTTTCGTGCTTCGTGTTCAATTCTTCTTTCTGATTCACTTATTTCCCATCGAGACATGTTTTCACCATTGATTTTTGTTGATTCTATTACTGCGGCAACAATATTGGCAGCGGTCGGTCACTTCGTGCCCTCCGCTCGCCTGCTTAGAAGCAAGCTTCTGGCACCTCCAGAATCTGCGATTCTCGAGGATTCGGCTCGCTCCTTGCCAATGTTGCCACACGAGAGCAACGAGACCTTTTACAACGATCAATCCTATACGAACTACTTTTAAATAGTAACCGTTGCAAATCTTTATATATAAACGTTCTCCTGCCGTCGATATGGTTGATGTATCTGTTCAGGAAGACATTCTCATTAGTTTAGGATTGAGCAAGAATGAGACGAAGATTTATGTTTCGCTTTTAGAGATGGGTGTTGCGCCGACAGGTAAAATTGCTGAGAAATCGCGCTTGCATCGGGCGAGCACGTATGATGCGCTTGAACGACTGCAAGCAAAAGGATTAGTTTCTTTTTATGTTAAAGATAATATCAAGTACTATGAAGCAGCGGATCCGAAGAATCTTACTCGGTTACTGCGATCGAAAGAAGAACAACTTGAGGAAATTATGCCGCAATTGAAAATGCTTCGTGAACTTGCGCTTGCGCATAGTCAGGCGACGATTTCTGAAGGTGTACAATCTTTTATGGACATGCTGTATCGTTTTCTCGAGTATAATGAGCCGATATTAGCTTATGGGATTCCGCCGGTTGCGCCAGACATCATGAAGACACGCATTGGACATTTTCATTCGAAAAGAATACCGTTGAAGATTCCGATGAAACATATTTACAATCATAATGCGCAGGAGCGTATTACGTACTTGAATACGCTGCCGTTTACGGAAGCGCGGTATTTGCCCGCGAAATTTGATTCGCAGGTTTCTACTACACTTTGCGGTGATGAAGTTGTGTTGACGGTTTGGATCAATCCGCCGATATTGATTCAGATACGAGATAAACGAATTGCGGACGCGTACAAGAAGTACTTTGATCTGTTGTGGAGTGCGGGGGAGGGGTAGTTAGCTACATCCTACAGGTACTTTTGATCCTAATGGTAAATCCCAGTTTTGGTATACTTTTTCTGATGGTTCTATTGTTATAGATTTCTGTCCTCTTTCATAATGTATCATACATAAATAGAGGTGAGTTATACCATCAGCTTCTGCTTGTCCTTTCATTTCATCTACTTGTTCTTGTGTTGCTTTTTCTATTTGCACGAATCGGTCGACGAAGTCATCATAGCGCATTGAGATTGGATTTACTTTGAGCTGTGTACTTCCGGGTAGATATTTGTTTATTAAATCGATGAGCATTGATGGTGACTCATCGTCTCCGGGTGCAAAAGTTACGATCTGTGCATGTCCTTTTTCTGTTAGGTGTTTGTCTACTCCTTTGAGCAACTTTTCAACAAAATCTAGTCCATAGATTCCACCTGCAGAGTGCATGAAGTATTCTATTCCTGGCGGTGTTGGCTCGAAAGGTGGATTTGAAATAATATAATCAAACTTTTCTCCTTTTACTGGTTTGAATATATCTTCGTTGCCGTCTCGGATTTCTATTTTGTCCTCAACACCATTTTGCACGATGTTGTAGCCCGCAAAGTTTTTGGCGCGCGGATTGATTTCTAATGCTGTTACTTTTCTTGCTCCTGCTTTTGCGGCGGCGATACTTAACACTCCTGATCCAAGACCGATTTCCAGTGCTGATGCTCCTCTGATCTTTTGTCTATTCAGTTCGTCGATATAGAAACATTGTTCTGGATGCATCGGGAAGACTTGGTCGGGTTTGTCGTACTCGATGCGATCGGTGAGGATCTGCATGCTTTGAATAACAGAGAGGCGATGCGCTGTTTTACTTGTCATCCTGCCCTCTTACTTTTGCGAATTCCTCGTTGATGATGCGCACAGCATTGCTATATTTCTCAGGATCTATTTCACGTATGATGGGGTCCCAGAAAACTCCGCTGTCTCCTGTTCCATAATTTTTAAGTTTCTCATTGAATTCTTCCATGATATCGAGCATCATCTTCATCTCTTCCGGTTCATCTATTCCTCTTTGTAGCTCATACTCATCTCTATGGACATTAAAGAATCCATTCAACAAATGATCAAGTAGCACTTGGTCTACACTCTCCTCAGTAAGACCTCTCCTCAACACTTCTTTGGCTTTTTCTTCATTCGTCTTTATGCCTTTATAAACCACAAGTCTGTCCTGAATACTCTCAATGATTCTTTCTTCTATAGGGCGTGAGTAGTGCATCCTATTCTGGTATTGGAAGTCCTGTTCTCCTTCTTTACGTACTGGCACGGTCTGTGTGATTTCAGTTTTGGCTCTCCTTAACGCAGCGCTAGTTGCTTTGTACATTTCGTCGATTTTAGTATCAACTTTTACCAAACCTTCCAATCGCTCCCTCAAAGCCATATCTTGATTGACTCGTACGGCTTCGAATAATTCTTTCATTCTGTAAACAACTCGTTCTAAATGCCCTTCGAACGGTAATTCATATGTCATTTTATCCTCCATTTCTTTACAACTGTATAGTAATTACAATCTTAACTACTTAAAACTTTGTCGTAAGACTTCTTACGAAACTTTTATTAAGACCGAGAATAAGTTTGCTTTATGTTTGAAATTGAGCTTAAAGAGCTTGGATTAACGGATAACGAAATTAAGGCGTATCTTTCCCTGCTTCAGCATGGGATACTCAGTCCTACAAAACTTGCGGAAAAAACGGGGTTGCATCGATCGTACATTTATGATACGGTTGAACGGCTTCTGGAACGTGGCATTATTAATACTGTTTTAGTGAATAACAAAAAGCATTATCAGGCCGTTGATCCGAAAGCGCTGCGCGAAATTTTTGAATTGAAGTTACGCAATATTGATCTTATCCTGCCACAACTATCAGGTCTTTTTAATGCTACAAAAAATGAGACACGTATTGAACTGCATCGCGGGCAACGTGTCTATCGTACGCTGATTAAAGATTTAGTTGCGAACATTAAGAAAAACGATGAAATTCTTTTGCTTGGTGTGGACGAACATATTTTGGAAACAGTTGAACCTATTTATTTAAAACAATATTTTACGATTCTCAAAGAGAAAAATGTGCGTGAGAAAATTATTATTGCAAAAGGTGGCAAAAAATTAAAAGAAACGAACGTTGAATATCGCGAACTTGACTCGAAATATTTTGATGAAACGACTATTGTGATCTTTCAATCAAAAGTGTTTATTTTTGTTTGGGGAAATCCTTATTACTTGATTACGATTGAAAGTCCGAAGGTTGCGAATACTTATAGGAAACAGTTTATGATGTTGTGGGGGAGGGCGGAGTAGTTTAACCTATTTTTATCGTAACCTATATAAACCCACTAAACCATAGATCTCTTATGACTCCTGAAACAATTCTTCAAGAGATTCTTGATCAAATCAAGGAACTTAAAATTAGTGTTAACGAGATTGAACAGGATCTCCATGGTCAGGTCCGAGATGATTATGTTGAAAAGATAAAGCTTATTGATCAACAACAAGGTAAAAAATTCAAATCGAAAGAGGAACTTCTCCGCCATCTCAAAAATGGACTATGAAATTAAACCTGAATTAGATGTAGTTCTTGAAAAACTTAAGAAACGAGATAAAGTTGCTTATCTTCAAATCGTTAAGAAAATCGAAGAAATTGTTGATACTAATCCTAATCATTACAAAAATTTGCGTTACGATTTGAAAGAATTCAAACGTGTCCACATTAAGAATTCATTTGTACTTGTTTTTAAATATAGCAAAGAAAAACAATTGATTTCGTTTATTGATTATGATCATCATGATATTATTTATCAGAAGCGATATGTGAATTGATTTTCCCCAACAGTTTTATAAATTGCCTGTTTATTTTTACTGAAATGTCCGAAAAATCCGAATCAAAATCTGAATCCAAAGGTATCACCGCAAAGAAGTCTGAAAATTTTAGTGAATGGTATTCTCAGGTTGTACAAAAAGCTGAATTAGCGGACATCCGTTACAATGTTCAAGGATTTATTGTTCATATGCCATGGACGCTGAAAATTGCGCGCAAAATCTATGAATATTTTGAAGAAGCTGTTGAAGCAGACGGACATGAGCCGATGTTGTTTCCGACGGTTATTGCGGAAGAAAACCTTAAGAAAGAAGAAGAACATGCAGGGTTTGTACCTGAAGTATTTTGGGTGACGGAAGCGGGTTCGGACAAACTTGAACGCAAACTTGCGTTGCGGCCGACGGGAGAAACTCAGATTTATCCTATGTACTCATTATGGGTTCGGAGTATCAGTGATCTGCCATTAAAACGATATCAGAGCCGCATCACGGTCTTCAGGAATGAGATGCAGACGCGGCCGTTCATGCGTGGACGGGAATTCATGTTCTTTGAGACGCATGATGTATTTGCGAATAAAGAAGATTCGATTGCACAGATTCATCGTGACATGCAGATGATGCATGATGTTGCGGAAAAGAAGTTATTAATTCCATTCATCTTTTTGAAACGTCCGAAATGGGACCGATTTTTAGGTGCGGAAGACACGTACACGAGTGATACGTTGCACCCTGATGGACGACGTACACAAATTAGCAGCACGCATTATTTGGGAACGAACTTTGCGAAGGCGTTCAATGTTACATTCATGGATACGGATGGCAAGCAGAAGCATGGACATCAAACATGTTTTGGACCTGGCATTTGGCGCATGATTGCGGCACTTATTTCGATTCATGGCGATGACAAAGGTTTAGTTCTGCCGATGAATATCGCGCCGCTTCAAGTTGTTATTGTTCCTATTGTATTCTCTGATAAACCAACCGAAATGAAAGAGACGATTGCGTATGGGCACAAAGTGCGCGAGGCTGTTCGAGCTGCGGGTTATCGTGTTGAATTTGATGCGCGTGAACACATGTCGCCCGGCGAAAAATATAACATTTGGGAAATGAAAGGTGTTCCATTACGCATTGAAGTTGGTCCGAAAGAAGTTGAAAAGAATACGGTTACTATTGTACGTAGAACGGATCGTAAAAAAACTTTTGTTGCACTTTCTGATATGGCGAAAGAATTGATGGCACAATCACGTGAAGTTGATACATTCATTAAGAATCAGGCGGCTGCATATTTCAAGGATAATACGAAGACGGCTGCTGTGCTTGCTGATGTCAAGAAGATATTGAAGCAGCATAGAGGATTTGTCAAGGCGCCTTGGTGTTCGACTGCTGATGGGAAAGCTTGTGCGGATAAGTTGAAAGAAGAGACTACTGCACATGTTTGTGGGACGTTACTTGAGGAAGAGAAGCCTGCCAAGAGTTCGAAATGTGTTGTCTGTGGGAAAACTGCAGGACATGTTGTTTATATTGCGACGTCGATTTAGGGATCTTTGATTCTTTTTTTATTCTTTTTTACTTGTAGTTACTCTTGAATCAGCAAAGAGGGGTAACCTATCGGACGTCTTTCGTTTGATGAGTGCTCCATTAGCTGATTATGGACGTTCGTACTCTATTAAAACAATTTAACATATATCCTTCACAACCGGAAAGCATTAAAAGTGATAGGATAGTTTGTTCTTATGCTTATTGATCTTAAAACGCTAGATGAAGTAGTCGACGGGAAACCTAAAGTTGCGTGCAAATCTCTTGAAACGGTTGCGAAAGTTGCAGCAAAAACTAGAGTTGCGGTGATTGTAAAATCTGAGAAAACTTACTCTGGCTCTGATACTCAAACAGTTTCTGACTATGACCCAGAAGATTCGACGTCACGGCAGCGTGCGTATTCAAAACCGGGATATGGGCGTGTTGCGGACAAGATGTTTGGGAAACCGTTGTTGGCTCCCGTACGCGAAGATACTGCTGTTCGTTTTAATATTGGAAGTAATATTTCTTCATCTGCGTCTGATTCGTATAAAGATTCTTCTCGTTCTGAATCGAACGAATCCACATTAGAAGCTCATCAGTTTGTTCAACTATCGGAACAAGTTATTGCTGAATCTGTTCTTCGCACGGGAAGCAAACTACCTCCTGAAGTTCGTGACCGTTTTTATGCTGAACTCCAATGTTCGCATGATGGTGTTGTTAAATTACGATTAGCTGAACGTATCTCTTCTATTAAAAATCAGGATTACTCTATAGATCGTTTTAACCTCAATTAATCCAAACTGTCTTTTCCCGAAATAACTTCCTCTTTGGTTGTGTATTTGTTTAAGCACACCCCCTCATTGGCGGCGGACGGTCATTTTGTACGCAAAATGCCCTACTTCGCAAACAATTTTACCCCACTTCGTATGGTAAAATTGTCTGCACTCAGTCCGCGCCAACGGGGGCGTGCACTCCATTAGCTGATTTAAGACGCAGAGGCCGAGGGGAACTTTTTATGGGAAAAGACATCAATTAATCCAAACCACAAAGCTTATAAACATCATTCGTTTTGTGCAAAGCTTAGAGAGATTCATTCTCAACCATTTCGTGATTTAACATGGATATAAAAAAAGGTACAACCACTGTGGGTTTAGTCTACAAGGATGGAGTCATTCTTGCGGCAGACAGACGAGCTACAGCGGGTACGTTAATCGTGGACAAGAAAGCTCAAAAGACTCATATTATTAATGAGAATACTGCGGTCACTATTGCAGGTTCAGTTGCTGACGCTCAATTACTTGTTAAACTTATTCGTGCAGAAACTAAATTAAAAGCAATACGAACAGGACGGCCTCCAACTATGAAAGAGACCGCAAACATGTTGGGCAGTTTCTTGTATTCAAATTTACGACAGTATTTTCCAGGCATAGCTCACTTTTTGTTGGGCGGTAAAGACGGAGATGGCACGCATTTGTATGACTTGTATCCTGATGGAAGTGTTACAGATGTTGACGATTACTCGTCCAGCGGCTCCGGCAGTGTCATTGCATATGGTGTTTTAGAATCACAATACAAGAAAGACATGTCAGCAGATGAAGCGATTCGTTTAGCGATCAAAGCAGTTAATTCTGCGTTACAACGAGATTCAGCAAGCGGCAACGGCATAGATGTCGTTAAAATAACGAAAAATGGAATCGAACGTGTGTATTCGAAAGAAACTCATGTATCGGTTTTGAATGAATGAAAATCAGTGGATATAACTAAAAAATACAATTCTTTATTACCATGGACATCTTAAAAGAAATAGTCAAAATGCTTCCGCCTAACTCAATAAGTGAGGCGGGATTTGAAGCAGCAAACATTGTATTGTACACGAAGGACGCAGACTTCTTTTTAGACAATCGGGGAGAAATCAAGAAACTCGTTGATGCGTTCAAGAAGCGTGTAGAATTACGACCTGATCCAAGCATTACACTCGGACAAGAAAAAGCGGAAAAGAAAATCCGAGAATTGATTCCTGCGGAAGCGGGCGTTGATGAAATTATTTTTGATCCTGAACGATCACGTGTTATTATTCATGCTGATAAGCCTGGTTTAGCTATTGGCAAGCAAGGTGCGTTATTACGTGATATTCGCAAAGAAGTTCTTTGGGTTCCTATTATCAAGCGCATGCCGCCGATCCGCAGTAAACTGATTGAGGGGATTCGTGCGACACTGTATCAAAATTCGGCGTATCGCAAGAAGTTTTTAGATCGGACTGGACATCGTATTTATGATGGATGGATTCGCGGCAAGAAGAGTGAATGGGTCCGTTTAACATTTTTAGGAGGCGCACGACAGGTTGGACGAAGCTGTATCTTTTTGCAGACGCCTGAATCACGCGTTCTCATTGATGTTGGTATTGATGTCACCGGTTCTGATCATGATATGTTTCCAATGCTTGATGCACCAGAATTTAATTTAAAAGAATTAGATGCGGTTGTTATTAGTCATGCTCATATGGATCATACTGGTTTATTGCCGTACTTGTATAAAATGGGATATAATGGACCGGTGTACTGTACGACGCCGACGCGTGATATCATGGCGCTGTTGCAGCTTGATATGGTCAAGATTCAGCACGGCGAAGGCAAAGAGCCAATTTACACGAGTGAAGAAGTCAAGCAAATGGTTCTTCATACGATCTGCTTAGAATGGGAAGAAGTAACGGATATCACTCCTGATGTGCGACTTACATTTTACAATAGCGGACATATTCTCGGATCGAGCATGGTTCACTTGAACATTGGCAATGGATTGCATAATATTGTGTATACGGGCGACTTGAAGTTTGCACGAACGAACTTGCTCGAAGCAGCTGACACACAGTTTCCTCGCATGGAGACGCTCATCATTGAAAGCACATATGGCGGCCGCGATAATATCATGACGACGCCACAAGAAAGCGATAATCGTTTTGTTGAATTAGTGCAGCGGACGGTTGAGCGCGGTGGCAAAGTGTTACTTCCAGTTCTTGGAAGCGGGCGTGCACAGGAAATTATTGTTATTATTGATCGACTTGTTCGAGAAGGAAGATTGCCAAAGATTCCAATCTATTTGGATGGTATGCTCTGGGATATCACAGCGATTTACACGGCGTATCCTGAATACTTGAATCGGGTTGTGCGCAAACTTATTTTCCATAAAGATGAAAATCCGTTCATGGGCGAAATTGTCAAACGAGTTGGATCGCATAAGGAACGCATGAAAATCATCGAAGAAGAAGGACCATGCATTATTTGCGCTACCTCGGGTATGTTGAACGGTGGACCGAGCGTTGAATATTTCAAGCAGATGTCGTCTAATGAGAAACACACTCTTGCATTTTCATCTTATCAGGGCGAAGGGACGCTTGGCAGAAGAATACAGGGTGGTGAACGCGAGATTACGTTCATGAACGATGGCAAAATGCAGACGTATGTTGTTAAAATGGAAGTTGATCGTGTTGAAGTTAGTGGACACGCGGATCGCCGCGAATTGATGAATTTTATTGCACGTGTTCAGCCGAAGCCGAAAAGGATTATCACGATGCATGGAGAGAGTTCACGCTGTTTGGATTTAGCAAGTTCCTATCATAAGACGTATCGTGTTGAGACGAATGCGCCGAAAGTTCTTGAAGCGATTAGGTTACGGTAGGTTTAACCCTATAGATTTTTATTTGCAGCGATTTTTGCTCTTTATATGAAAACTCTATTAGATAGATTATCTGAAATCCCTGGTATCTCTGAGTTTTCAAGTAAAGATGAACAGGATTTTTACAAATTTCTAAATAATTCAAAAGATATAACTACTTATGCTTTTGAGAATAATTGGCCTTATATCTTACAAGCAACGAGAAATGGTCACTACAAATACAATTTTAGTAATTCAATCGTTTATTTTACTTTGAGATTTAAGCCTCAGTCTAAATCTAATTTTGTTGTTATCGTGAACTTTCTTGGACTTTATCGAAAAGAAGCAGTATTAGAACTTTGCAAATATCTAAAGCAAAGGAAAATAAATGTAATGCTCAAAAATATTGATCAGAAGAAGCTTTCTTTTTGGAAAAAACATGGTTTTACTGAATCTATCAAACCTTGGAGTAAATATTCGTTCAGAGACGATAATTCTTTTCCATTACATATTATATCCAGTGAAACAATCAGAACTAGAAGATTTAACAAAGATTACAAACGATTATTTAGAAAATTTGATGATGTCGACATTAAGACTGAGCCTTATAACTCCTCTAATGATTCTCTTGTTAAAACTCTTTTAAGTAAAAATGCAACTTTCTTATTCAACAAAGGTGTAGATCAAAAGGAAGAGATTATTGGCGCACATCTATTCTTTTTTGATGATTTCATCATAGAGAAAATCAGACTTCAACATCTTAAAAATGGAAAACTCATCGGTGTTTCTTACCTTACTGTGGTTAATAAAGTAATTTTTTATAATGCTCTGTTCTGCAGCAAAGAAAAAGACCTTATGAAATATCTTCTTTATTGCGGAATGCGATATGCTACTACTACATTTTCTAAAGTCAAATTTTTCTCCCTTCAAGGTTCTGAAAACAAAGGGCAAGATTTCTTTAAAAAAAGGTATAATCCTTCACTTTCAATAGAAAAAACTCATGTTATTCTCAAATAATTACTTTTGGTAAATTACAGTCTCTTACCTTTTTCTTCGGATCTAACTTACCTATAATAATTAGCTAATGGTGTAATAACACTACAGATACTAAAACACTGTTGGTGTTGGATGTTCTCCTTTGTAATCTATTGGTAAAGAGAATTCTCGACGCGTTAAGACTTCTTTTGCTTTGTCGCTTAACTGAAGTTGCTGACGTACGTCACGGTTAAACTTGTCTTTACTGAAATTCTGATTCATTGATCTCTCATCTGGATGGCTCCATGTGCTCATTTCATAATTTTCTGCAGTTTCATTCATTACTACTGTTCCAACTACAGGCACTATCGCATAATTAGAAAATGTTCTGTTTTGTCCTCGTTCTTTTCTTGTATATGTTGTTACGGCAGGTTCCCAGTGATATGGCTTTCCTGTTTCAGGATCATATCGTATTTCTGCTAATACTGCTGATCGTACTTTTTTACCGTCAACATGGAGTGATCTTACTATTGTGTTTCCTTGTTCTTCTTGTGCGATTACCTCTAATAGTCCTGTGTCTTTCATTCTGATTGAGGCATTCCCATCTACTGTACTTACTGATTCTTTTGATCCATCTGGTCTATAGAATGTGACACTTGTTTCTACTTTTTTATCTTGTTTAGCATAACTTTCTGCTATAAATAATCCGCCATGTGCTTGTGCGATATGGTGCGATGGGATATTTTTCTTTCCTACATACACTCCATTGTTCATTCTTACTGCAAGTTCGTCATCGACACGACCAATGACTTCAGGTTCTTTGTCGTCATATGCCTGAACTATTTCTTCCTTGCCTTTATAGACGCGTCTTCCAATTAGCACTAATCCATTTGCACCGTGAGCATTTATGATTTTAAAAGTATCTGTTTCATCTTTTTGGATTGGGAATTCTTTTCTGTTCCTTACTAATTCTCCATCGACATACACGAGCGCTTTACTTCCGTCTTTTCCGTTCGCTGTTGGATTCTCGTAATATTCGACGACGATTGAACCTCCTACTTTGTGTGTTCTTACGAGTGTGCTTGTTGCTGTACTCTTAAACTCATTGAACAGCAGTTGTCTTAACTTACCATACGGTGCTTCTTTTGTTTGTTTTCCTTTTTCATCTTCTGCTCTGAGGATGACGGTTTCGTATTTCCAATCCTTTGCTGTTTGATTTTTTGCAGTGAACATGATGTCGCCGTCTTCTGTTACTAAGAAATTTTCAAGAATGAACTGTCTTCCACTTTCTGCTGGTGCATCCGGACAATTAATTCTTATTCTTCTATAATCAGGTTCTTTTCTTTCGTCTTTTCTGTCCCATTCTGGCCTGACTTTTTCACTTAGCTCGAATGAGTATAACTCACGGCCATCTGCTGAGAATACTTTATAGGTATCAAATCTGGTATTCTTACTCCTATCCAATTCATCTTTTCTGTAATCAATATCTCTTGTTACAAATAATTTTAATACTTTTGTTTCTAAGACTGATTTGTTTTTGGCATCGAAACCACGTTTCTCTTTTGGTAATTGGAGCGCATCAACTTCGACTTCTCTGATGCAATTTGCATATCCCCAGTCGCCTGTTTCGTTTTTTACTACTTCTTCTTTGCCGTTGACTGATCGTCTGAGTGTATATGTTACATCGTCTCGCCACATTTTTCGTTCAACAGCTTTTCTTTCATTTTGTACGGGCGTGTAATCGTTTAGTCTGTCAACGAGGGTTTGCTTTCTTTCTATTTTGTATGTTTCTGTTCCTAAATCAACGAAATGTACACGACCGTCATGTTCTGAAGCAACGAGCTCGCCACGTGCTTCATATGCGACTTGTCCTTTGATTATTAAGCGGTCGTCTTCTTCTCCATGATCGACGTACCATTGCGTTCTACCTCGAAATAAAAATGGTGCTAATCTGCCTGCTTTTCCTTCTGCTAGGTCATTCCACAGACCATTTAATTTTCGTGCTGCTTTTGCGCGGAATTTTTCCTGTGGCTTTGTATTAGTTGTATTTTGCGGCTGTTCTATCTCTAAATCTGCTAAAAATTGTGATGCGGATGTGTACTCTTCTCCTAATGCTTTGAGTATTGCTTGTGACACGTTATCTTGCACGCCTGCTTCTTTTAGTTTCTTCTCGGTATTTGCGTAGCCTGGTTTTTCTCCGACTACTGCTTCAAATGAAACAACACCTAATGCAAAAATATCGGTACGTTCGCTTGCTTGTTGACCTGCGAGAATACTTGGTGCTATGTAGCCTATAGTTCCACCTATTCTTTCTTGGAGATTGTCTTCGGTCATTCCTGTGACTGAGATGTTTAATTGTGCTGTTCTCTGTGTTTCTCCTTTTTTTTGTGTGATTCCAAAATCTGCAATTCTTGTTTCTTCTCCATCAACCATTAAATTTTCAGGTTTGACATCGCGATGGATATATCCAGCGTCATGTACTTCTTGAAGACCTGCTGCGTATCCTTTTATTCTCTGTAATGCTCGTGCGTTTCTTTCTGATCTGTTGAGCTCTTTGTCTGCGCGTTGTGCTTCGCGTTCATTTACGCCTGCAAGTTTTGTTGCTAAATAGGGTTGAGCACCTTCAATATAATCACGTAATTCGACGACATGTTTTCTTCCTTCTAATGCGCCAAGTACTTGGGCTTCTTCGCGTAATTTTGCTACTGAATCTGCTGTTCGTGGAATGCTGAGTGCAGCACGGATTGTTCCTTTTGTTGCTTCGTATACTAGCTTATGTGCGCCTGCGCCAATTTCACGTTCTAATTTCCAGCCTGCATGGGTATCTCCGCTCTTGTACACTGCTTCGATTTCACGTGTACGTTCACGAACTAATTGGCCGCTTTCTACAAGTGGTTTACGTACAGTTTCTTCTAATTGAATGGGAATTTCTGTTTGTGGGGTGCTTAGAATTGTTCCTTGAGCTTCAGGTGCGATTTCGGGTGTGACTTCTGCATCTGCTGCTTGAGTATATACAACTGGTTCAACGACGATAGGAGCGACTGCTTCCGGTGCAACAATCACTGTAGTTAATTTTGACTGAGGTGCTTTGGTGTGAACTCCTTCGGTTGGTTGGACAATGCTCTTTAAAAGATCGAGCTGAAGATCTCTTTCGTATCCCGTACGAGCATTTTCGGCTTCATGTGCTAAACGTTCTTTTATATCGGCACGGCTGTTGACACCCGACTGAATTAATTCATCTAATGTAGGTTGTTCTGTTTCAATAAAATCTGCTACCGCGGACTCTGCTCCGTCGTTAAATAGCTCTTCAGGACTTAGATCTTGTGCAAACTTTTCGTTCATTAAATGACTCAAAAATGCTCTCTTTTTAAATCTTTCTTATTTTGTCACTGCTTGGTGGTATCTATTCGTGGGGGTATTGGGCAGAATTTGCTTATATAAGCTCACTCGCTACCTTCGCAGCTAAGCTTACTGTTAACCAGTTGACATCTTTCTCCGGATTTACTTCACAAATATCCGCAGCTCTGAAGTTCTTCAAGCAGCGTAAGCGTTGGACGAAATAGAGAAGTTCGCGACTTGTGAATCCGCCGGGGACGGGGTCGTTGACGCCGGGAGCGCAGGCTGGGTCGGCGATGTCCATGTCTATCGAAAGGTAGAACGCGCCGAAATCTTTGGCAGTGCTCATCATGGCGTCGCATAATTCTTCTTTGCCTTCGCGGCTGATATCGAGCATAGAATAAAACTTTATTTTATTTTTGTTGAGGAATGACAGCTCATCTTTGTAGAATCTACGGGTGCCGACGAGTACGATATGTTCGGGTGGGATGAACTTTATGAGTTCTAAGAGGAGGTCTTGTTGTGTTGGGGTTGAGAATTGGTTACTGCAATCAGCATGGGCGTCGAGGATGACGATGCCGGCATGTTTGTGTGTTTCGGCGAAGGCTTTCATCAGTTGGACGGTGATTGCGTGGTCGCCGCCGATAAAGATGCTGTTGGTTGGGAGTTTGAAGAGTTGTTTTGCTTTGTCTGTGATTCTGTCTGCGGTTGTTATTGTGTCTTCGGAGAATTGGATGATTTTACCTTGTTCTGTTGAATAGATCTTCTTTAATTCTTGGACTATTTTATCGGGGGCTTGGTCGCAGTCTTTGCTTGCGGGATGCAGGTTTATGGGGATTTTGATGACTATCATTTTGTTTGTTATATTTTTAGACTATATTCTCACTTCTCCTCCTTAAATCAGCAAAGAGGGGTAACATCACGACGTAGTAATAATGCTCTTTGTGTCGCAGGAACGTTCTCGTGTGGCAACATATTGGTGTGGAGCGAGGCGAATGCCGAGCGGAGGGCGCGGTACGCGACCGACCACCACCAATGCTGTTGCCACCGTAAGCATCCAATAGGTCGTATGATGGTGATTATTATCTATATCTTAATTCTCTAAAAACTAAAACAATCACATCTCTTCCGGCGCCACAATCCCCAGCACAGTTAATCCATTTGCGAGTACTTGGCGCACGCAGTCGACGAGATAGAGGCGAGCATTCATCACGTCTTTGTTGTCGGAAATGACCTGCTGTGAATGGTAAAATTCGTTGAATGATTGGGCGAGGTTGAGAAGGTAATGACAGATAATGTGAGGCTTGTATTGGGTTGATGTCTGTTCGATGACTTTTGGGAAGTCGGCTAGACTTTTTACTAACTGTTGTTCGATGGGTTCGCGTAATAGGTTGAATGAGACGGACTTTTGCATTTTTGCTTTGCGGAGGATGGAACATGCGCGGGCATGTGCGTACTGCAAGTATGGGCCGGTTTCGCCTTCGAATTGGATGCTTTCTTCTGGGTTGAAAATCATGTCGCGAGATGCATCGGTCTTCAAGAGGAAGAATTTTAGTGCGCCTAATCCTATCAATTCTGCGCGTTTTGACTTTTCTTTTTCGCTGAGTTTTTCATAGCGTTTGTCGACTTCAGATTTTGCGAGTGCGACTACTTCGTCCATGATATCGTCGGCGTCGACTACGGTGCCTTCGCGTGATTTCATACGGCCCGTGGGTAGATTTACGAGACCGTAGCTGAGGTGATGTAATCGGTTTGCCCATGTTTGGCCAAGCATTTTCAGGATTGCAAATAGTTGTTTGAAATGGAGTTCTTGTTCGGATGCGACGACATAAATCATCTTGTCGAATTTGAAATCTTTGAAACGTTCTTCTGCGAGATACATGTCTTGGGTGATGTAGACGCTTGTGCCGTCGGCTCTCAGGACTACTTTGTCGGACAATTCGTATTTGCCGAGTGGAGCGATTATTGCACCCTTATCGTTCTTTGTGAATATTTTGTTTTTTAAACCCGCCTTAGCGACGTCTTTTCCTTTTTCGTAATGGATAGATTCGAAATATTCTTTTTCAAATTCGATGCCGAAGCGCTTGTAGGTTTCGTTGAAGCCTTTGAGTACCCAGCTGTTCATCTTCTTTAAGAGGGATGTTACTGCTTTGTCTTTCTGTTCGAATTTAAGTAAGAGTTCTTGCGCTTGTTTTTCTAAACTTTCGTCAACTTTTGCTTTCTGTGCGTACATGACGTAGAAATCGCCGACATAATGGTCGCCTTTTTCACTTGGGACGGCTTTTTTCCCCCATTTCATGTAGGCGAGCATTGATTGACAAATATGGATGCCGCGGTCGTTAATGATGTTGACGGGATGGATTTTATTGCCGGAAAATTCTAAGATTCTGCACATTGCGTTGCCTAACGACATATTACGCAAATGGCCGAGATGTAATGGTTTGTTTA
>Ga0209542_10002318_pt1 | contig 42792 bp, 42 predicted proteins | sample RifCSPhighO2_01_FD_184028 | JGI IMG/M metagenome (GOLD analysis project Ga0209542, IMG submission 184028) | Soil microbial communities from Rifle, Colorado - Rifle CSP2_plank highO2_0.1 (SPAdes) (version 2) | ecosystem: Environmental > Terrestrial > Deep subsurface > Rock core/Sediment ... | reverse complement strand
CTCTACTCGAGAAGCTTACACTGGTTAATCTCGCATTCGATGACTTTTCGTATTCGACCGATGTTGACGGTGCGGTGAAAGTGGAGATGCGCGGAGAGGCCCGAAGTTTCAACACTATCGCTCTCGAGTCAGACGCTTTCACTAAAAGCCCGTTTATTAGAAATCCGATTTTTTCAAATTTGAATCTTGATTCAAGTGGCAATGTCATATTCACTTTCAATGCGTCTTTAGACCCAAGCCTTATTTCATACTCTAAAAACGTTTTAAGCGAAAACATTTCAAACGCGGCGCCGCAGAGTATTGAGGCCGGCAACGCAGAGGGAGAAGGAAGTCCTTCATTTTAAATTTTTATTTATGTCAAACATTCTTGGAATCATCTTAGTGGCGGCGTCGATCTGGACATTTTTCGGCTTTGTCGACAATCACTATCAGACGGTGAAAAGTTTGAAGGCAGAAGAAGCGGAGTACAGCGCGGCACTTCTCAAGGCCAACGAAATTGACGTAGTACGTCGGCAACTTATCAGCAGATATGCTACGTTTAGCCAAGCAGAACTTTCACAGCTTGAAAAAATGCTACCGGACAGTGTTGACAACGTTCGTCTCATTATCGATATCAATAACATCGCGTCTCGTTACGGTATGTTTATCCGCGATATCCAAATCGAACACCCAAGCGATAGTGGCGGAAGTTCCGGCAGTCAAAATTTTTCTCCAAATTCCGGAATCTCTAACCCGACAGGCGCTCCAAAGTATGATTCGATACTTTTTAATTTTTCAATCGCCGGTTCCTACGAAAACTTCAAAAATTTTATGAATGATATCGAAAGAAGTTTGCGGATTGTTGATGTTGTTTCTGTTAATTTCAAGGCGACCAAAGAAAACTTTAACACCTATCAGGTAAGTACAAGGACATATTGGCTTAAAAAATAACATGACATTAAGCAACACAAAAAAAATTATCATCGCTCTTGTCCTCCTTGTGTTGGCGTTTTTCGCCTACACTTTCTTTTTTAAAAAAAGCTCTTCTCCAGATTCGGCATTACTTGTTTCGACGATTGGGCCGGAAGCTGGCGTGGGACGCGAATTCATCGTGCTTTTGGCCGAACTCAATTCGCTCAAACTCGACGATTCCTTTTTTGACGATCCGGTATTTAAGAGTTTGAGCGATTTCGGCAAGGTCATTGATCCGGAGCCAGCAGGGCGAAACAATCCGTTCCAGCCACTTTCAGCAGTTTCTTCGGGTTCAGCCACTTATCGCGACAGGTAATATTTAGGGGAGTTTTTATTTTGAGAAAAAATGGGAATTTTAGAAACACTTGTCGAGAAAAAAATCATAGGCGCGGATGATATCTCCGCGGTAAAGAAGGAAGTCCGCGCCGCCGGCGGAAACGTGGAAGAGGCACTGCTTAAACGCGGTATTAGTCCGCAGGATATTTTGAATGCCAAAGGAGATTCTTTGGGTATTCCAACTCGGGTTATCGAAAATCAAGACGTGCCGTTTGAGCTCTTGAAGTATGTTCCTGAAGAATCAGCGCTTCACTACAAATTCGTACCCATCGGGCTTCATGAGGGAGTGCTTGAGGTTGGGGTTGTCGATCCAGACAATATTGAAGCCAGAGACGCTCTCAACTTCATTTCATCAAAAATTAATCTGCCGTTTAAAATTTTCCTCATTTCTGAAGCAGATTTTGAAAAAATTCTTCAAGTGTACAAAGGCCTCTCCGGTGAAGTAACGAAAGCCCTTTCCGAACTTGAGACAGAGTTGTCGGCGGAAGAATCGGAAATTGCCGCGGAGACAAAAGTGGCCGAACCGGATGTCTCGGGCGGCACCAAAATTATTGAAGATGCTCCGGTCACCAAGATTGTCGCGACCATTCTTCACTATGCCTCCGAAGGTAGCGCTTCAGATATTCACATCGAGCACACGGGGGAAAAAATCAGAGTGCGTTTCCGAGTCGATGGAGTGCTACATACCAGTCTTATTTTGCCGGTCAAGGTGCATTCCGCGGTGGTGGCGCGTATCAAAATTCTTTCAAATATGCGTCTTGATGAAAAACGCAAACCACAAGACGGGCGTTTTTCGGCGCGTATTGAAGGTCGGAAAATCGATTTCCGCGTTTCGACCTTTCCCGCCTACTATGGTGAAAAGATCGTGATGAGAATTCTTGACTCCGAACGCGGAGTCAAAAGCATTGATCAAATGGGTTTTTCGAAACGCAATCTCGAGCTTATTAAAAAAGCTATTAAGGCCCCCTATGGCATGATTTTGATTTCAGGGCCGACAGGGTCGGGCAAGTCTACAACGCTCTACTCAATGTTAAATGAGGTTGATAAGGAAGGCGCGAATGTACTTAGCCTTGAAGATCCAGTGGAGTACAACATTCCCGGTATGAACCAATCCCAAGTCCGGCCGGAAATCGGTTACACGTTCGCCAACGGTCTTCGATCAACGCTCCGCCAGGACCCTGATATAATCATGGTTGGTGAAATTAGAGATAAAGAGACCGCGCAGCTTGCTGTGCAAGCCGCGCTTACGGGACATTTGGTGCTTTCAACCATTCATACCAACAATGCCGCCGGTGTCATTCCGCGTCTTATAGATATGGGTGTCGACCCGTATCTTATTGCTCCAACGCTTATCCTTGCCATGGCCCAGAGATTGGTCCGAACGCTTTGCCCGGGTGGCGGTAAATCTATTCCGGTTGACGGCAGTATCAAACTTTTAATTGAAAAGCAGTTTGAAGATGTGCCGGAGAGGTTTAAAAAAGAAATTCCGTTTGGCCCATCTGTCTATACCGCTTCACCAACACCAGAATGTCCGCTTGGCGTGCGTGGACGCACCGCAGTCTTTGAAGTTTTGGAAATGACGAGAGAGCTTGAGAGTGTCATTCTTAAAAACCCGACTGAAGTCGAAATTATGAAAGCCGCACGGACGCAAGGAGCGCTTCTCATGAAGGAAGACGCCATTATCAAAGCTTTTAGCAAGGAAATTCCTTTTGAAGAGGTTAATAAATTATAGTTTTTATAAACATTACGTTTAATATCATGGAAGAAAAACTAGATAAGAAAAAGTGTCGGATATTCATTGTCGATGACGATGATTTTCTTCTTAATATGTACGCGCTCAAGTTCAAGCAGGAAGGTTTTGATGTCGACACCGCGCCGAGCGGGGAAGCGGCCATCGCCAAACTCAAAGATAAGCCCTGCCCAGATGTGCTTATTTTAGACATTGTCATGCCTACCATGGACGGTATTGAACTTCTGGAGAATCTTCGCAAAAATAATCTGGCGGGTACATCCATCGTGATCATGCTTACCAATCAAGGGCAGTCGTCGGAAATTGAACGCGCCAAAAAAATGGGTGTGGCGGGTTACATTGTCAAAGCAAGCGCCATTCCTTCCGAAGTGCTCTCGGAAGTGTTAAAAATAGTCAAAATGCATAAAAAATAATCTATGGAATATCGAAAAGAAATCGATGAATTGCTCGGGTCGGTGATTAAAGAAGGAGCGTCGGATCTCCATCTTTCTTCCGGTTTCCGTCCGATGATCAGAGTCTCGAGCTTTCTCGTGCCACTTGTCAAAAAAGGCGTTTTGGCTAAAGAGGACATGCTTGGATTACTGTCTGAATTTTTAACAAAAGAAAACCGCGATCGTTTTTTTGAACAAAAAGAAATCGATTTTTCCTACACGTTCAAAGACGGCACGCGTTTCCGCGGCAACGCTTTTTTCCAGCAAGGTTCTGTTGGTGTCGCGCTTCGGCTTATTCCGAAACAGATCCGCACATTCGCGGAGCTCGGCTTGCCGCCAATTCTCGAGACCTTTTCGGAAAAACAGCAGGGATTTTTTTTGGTTGTCGGCCCTGTCGGCCACGGCAAAACGACGACGCTGGCCGCGATGATTGACCGAATCAATGAGCTCCGTGCCGAGCACATCATTACCATTGAGGATCCGATTGAGTATGTTCACACACCTAAAAAATCGATGATTGATCAGCGGGAGGTCCGGGTGGACACTGCCGATTTTCATAGCGGTCTTCTGGCTATGTTTCGGCAAGATGTTGACGTTGTTATGATTGGAGAAATGCGGAGCATCGATACTATCGGCACTGCGGTTACGGCCGCGGAAACCGGCCACTTCGTGCTCTCAACGCTCCACACAAACAACGCGGCGCAGACTATCGATCGCATCATTGATTCGTTTCCTGCTGGCCAGCAAGAGCAAATTCGCGTTCAGCTCGCCGGAAGCCTGACCGGTATTTTCTCGCAGAGGCTCATTCCGCGCATTTCCGGCGGACTCATCCCCGCGTACGAGCTTTTGATCAGCAACAACGCGGTTTCAAATTTGATTCGAGAACGCCGTACTCATGAAATCAATACCGTGATTGAGACAGGAGCCGAGCAGAGCATGATTGACATGAATCGCTGTCTTTCCGAACTAGTCCGCTCCGGTGAAATTACTGCCGAGAACGCCATCTCTTTCTCCTTCAACCCGAAAGGTCTGGAGCGACTCATGTAATTTTTGGTTATTGTTTCTTGGTGTTTGGTTATTTGGATATAGACTATGTTATTTAAATACAAAGCAATTGAAAAAACCGGAGAAGTGCGCGAGGGCACGATTGATGCGGTAAACAACGATGTTGCCATTACTTCGCTTCAGAGACGGGGACTCATTATTTCGTCTCTTACTCCAGAGAAAACCGGCGAGGGCTTTTTAAGCATGAATTTCTCGCTTTTCGATCGAGTGACTAACAAAGACATTGTCATCGTCTCGCGCCAGGTGTCTACGCTTTTTGAGGCCCAGGTGTCGGCTTTGCAAATTTTCAAATTGCTCGGGGCTGAATCAGACAAGCCGATACTGCGAAAAATTTTAAGCCAGGTCGCTGATGATTTGCAGGCGGGGAGCGCGATTTCCAAGGCGCTGTCTCGGCATGGAAATGTTTTTTCTGAATTTTACATCAACATGGTTAGGGCAGGGGAAGAGTCTGGCAAGCTCGATGAAACGTTTCTATTTCTCGCTGACTATTTGGAGCGTTCCTATGAAGTAACGTCCAAGGCTAAGAACGCGCTTGTCTACCCGGCTTTCGTGGTGTTTACGTTTATTGTGGTTATGATACTCATGCTCACCAAAGTTATTCCTTCTATTAGCCAGATTCTTATTGATTCGGGGCAAGATATTCCTCTTTATACTAAAGTGGTGCTTGGTGTAAGCAGTTTCTTGGTGGATTATGGACTATTCTTTTTCGCGGTGCTCATTGTCGGTTCCATATTTTTGTGGCGTTTTGCGAAAACCTCGGGAGGGAAGATCGTGCTTTCTCAAACTCGACTTGCCATTCCCTATGTTGGCACTTTGTATACCAAGCTTTTCCTCTCTCGTATTTCAAGCAATTTAACCACGATGCTTTTAAGCGCTATTCCGATTGTCAAAGCCATCGAAATAACCGCCAATGTTGTTGATGACGCTGTCTATCAAGGGGTGCTCCGCGATGTTTCAGAGTCGGTTAAGGGCGGTAAAACACTTTCAGAGTCTTTTTCAAAACACGAAGAAATTCCGGGTATTTTGGTGCAAATGGTTAGGGTTGGCGAGGAATCTGGAGAATTAGGCGCGATTTTAAAGACACTATCTCGTTTTTATGAGCGGGAAGTGACAAATGCCATAGACACCCTGGTTAGCTTGATTGAGCCGGTTATGATTGTGCTTCTCGGTCTCGGCGTCGGCTTTCTCTTGGCGTCGGTTCTTATCCCGATTTACAATATTTCATCGGCTATCCAATAGAGGTCGCGTATGGTCTCTTAGAGCCTGTTCACAATCTTCCCTCTGTGCCACGAGAACAGTGAACAGGCTCTTATCCCCAAAGCCCTATTTCCAGCCTTTTTCCGCTACTGTATAATGGCTTTGTTACTTTAAAAATTCCCCGTTACGGGGTTGGTCGAGTTTTTCGCTTTAGCGAAGGTTAGAGCGAAACATAGTAGTTAATTATTTATGATATGACACTAAAAAGTAAAGGTTTTACGTTAATTGAACTTTTGGTAGTTATCGCCATCATCGGCATCTTAACTTCAGTAGTGCTTGCTTCGCTTAATCAGGCTAGAAACCGCGCGGGAGATGCCGCTGTTAAAGCAAACTTATCGAACGTGCGAGCCCAAGCAGAACTTATTTATGATTCCGACGGTGATTATGATGCGGTGTGTGCTGCAAACAGCATCGCACAAAATACCACCATCGCTCAAGCTATCACCTCTTCATTTAATGCAAATGGCAGTATTACACTGACTTGCGGCAAGCCAGCTTCTGGCGCCGCTGCCAACTGGGCAATTGCCGCGACTTTGAAGACTGGTGCGTTCTGGTGCGTTGATAGCACTGGTGTTTCCCGTGGCGCTAATTCGGCCGGCACTACATACACGGCTCAAACTGGCGCGGCCGCGACAGCCGCTCTTGTTGATGGGGCTGATGTTTCGTGCAACTAGTCCCGTATTTCCGAAGTCGTTAAAAAAAACGAAAACCCTGTTCCGCCTTAGGCGGACAGGGTTTTCTTTTCTCTCCCTTTCTTTCCTTATACTTATATCCCGACGCCATTGAATAATTATAAATGGGTCGGGACTCCGACTTCTTCTTGCGGCAAGAGCGTCGGAGCCCTATACTTATACTATCTATGGATTTTCTGCCTTCTTTTTTTTATTTTCTGTTTGGTGTTGTTATCGGCAGTTTTCTCAATGTCGTCATTTTTCGTTACAACACCGGTCTCTCTTTCGGGAAAAGGTCTTTTTGTTCTTCCTGCGGTAAAAAACTTCATTTCTATGAACTTGTGCCAGTTTTGAGTTTCATATTTCTTCGAGGAAGGTGCTACGCCTGTAAATCGTTGATTTCACCCCAATATCCGATCGTGGAATTCATGACCGGTCTTGTTTTTTTTCTACTTTTTAAACACGATTCGAATTTAGCACATTTTTTCTATGACGCTCTGCTTTGGAGCACTCTCATTGTTATTGTTGTTTACGATCTTCGGCATAAAATTATCCCCGATGGTCCGGTTTATTTTTTCATTGCGCTTGCCATTGGCCGTTCTTTCTTTTTCATTTCGCCTTCCTTGTGGGGGAGTGTGTTTGTGAGCTTAGATTTCTACGCTGGGGTTATTTTAGCCCTGCCATTCGCGCTTATTTTTCTCCTTTCAAAAGGACGTCTTATCGGTTTTGGCGATGCGAAGCTCATTTTCGGTCTCGGATCTTTTTTGGGGCTTTCTCTTGGGGCTTCTGGTGTTATTTTGGCTTTTTGGATAGGGGCGGCATATTCGTTCACGATTCTGTTCATTCGACCAATCTTTCGTCGATTAAACTCTTCTTTTAAAAATCTTACAATGAAAAGCGAGATACCCTTCGCCCCATTTTTAATCGGCGGGGCGTTCGCTGTTTTTATTACCGGTATTGAATTTCTCTCCCTCGCCTCATTTCTCGGTTAATTTTATGAAAAAGTTTTTTACCAAAAAAAATCTAGGATGGAAAAGAGCCTTCACCCGAAGGAATTTTTCGGAGAAATTAACCATGATTTTTATGAATGGGATAGGGTTGCATTTTATATTTAGCAAGATTTTAACGCGCAAGAAAAATTCCCGTGGGTTCACATTGGTGGAGCTTTTGGTCGTTGTCTCGATTGTGAGTGTGATGAGTGTGATAACGGTCTTAAGCAGTTCCAAGTTTGATGGTACGGTGCTTTTGACCAATCTTGCTTATGAAGTGGCTCTTTCTATTCGTGAGGCTCAAGCGGCTAGTATCAATGTGCGAGAGTTTCAGCCAGGTACGGCGAGCGCCACCTTTTCCGCCGGATACGGTATTCACTTTTTTAGCACGCTCGGAAGTGGCGCGGCAAACAACCGTAGTTACGTTCTTTTTGCCGACCTACCGATTCCGCCTTCATCTTCAGGCGATCATGAATACACTGGCAATGAGAATGGCGGTACGGAATTTGTGGCAAAGTATGACACAAAAAGGAGCAATGTTATTGATCGATTTTGCGGAGTTCTTACGACCGGTGGCGAGGATTGTAGCGGAGTTGTCGGAGGTTTGACTTATCTTAATATTGTCTTTCTTCGGCCAGATCCGGACGCGGTTTTTCGAAGCAACAAAGGATTTCTTTACCGTGCGGCGAAAATATATGTCCGTTCACCACAGAACGTCTCAAAAGCTATTCGAGTGGAGTCGACTGGTCAGATATCAGTTTGCCCTAGCCTTTCTTGTTAATTCATGAGTTGTTATAAAAAAAATTCGCGGGGGCCTGCCCGAATGAATTTCTCCCGAAATTCAGGCGGGTTTATTCTCCTCGAGATGATTGTCTCGGTTGGTATTTTCAGTATGGTTCTAGTCGTTGTTTCAGGAGCCATTTTCAGTATCGTTCACGCCAACGAAAAAATTCGTACCGCCAAGCTTGTCATGGAGAACCTCAATTTTGCCGTTGAAAGTATGGCGCGTAATATTCGTTTCGGTTCCGCATACCACTGCGGTTCTTTAGGGACACTGACTGCTCCACAAAATTGCGCTTACCCAAACGGATCTTCTTTCATCGCTTTTAAGGAATACACTGGATCGAACACGGTTATGTATCGATTTAACAATGGCGCTATTGAAAGGCAGGTGGGAAGTGGTGGTTATGTGTCGATTACCGCGCCGGAAGTCGTTATGACGGCGGTGTGGTTTTATGTTGAAGGAGCTGAAAGTTCGTCAACCGTGGAGCCGCGCGTTAAAATTTCAATTCAAGGTTATGCCGGAGCGCGACCTGATACAAAGTCTTCTTTTCTTATTCAGACACTTGTCTCACAGAGAAGGGTTCTTTTTTACGCTCTCTCTCCTTAGTGTATGAAACAAGAGATTAAAAAAAACAGAGAAAATTCGCGGGGGCTTGACCTAATGAATTTTTCGGAAAATTCACGAGGCTTTACCCCAACTAATTTTTCGGAGAAACTACCAGCGCCTGTTACGGAGGGAAAGAGGCTAGGTTTTCTTTCAAGTGAAACTTTAACGCTCAAGAAAAATTCGCGGGGGTTTACTTTAGTGGAAACGTTTGTCGCCATTACCGTCCTCGCCTTTGCCTTAACAGGGCCGCTCCTTATTGTTTCTTCGGGTTTGGTTTCGGCTCGATACGCGAGAGATGAAATCACCGCCTTTTATTTGGCTTCAGAAGCAACTGAATATGTGCGAAATATCCGCGACTCGAACATTCTTTCTGGTTTAACTGGCTCGTCGAATTGGCTTTCCAGTCTTTCGCTTTGCATGAGCGGAAACACGTGCGTTGTCGATGTTCCAAACAATACTGTTTTAGCTGCCAATTTTTGCGGCTCTGCTTCGTGTCCGCTTCGCATCCAAAATAACGTGTATGGCTATCAAAGCGGGGCACCGTCTAGTATTTTTACCCGTACCGTCAACATTGTTCGGGAAAATGATAACGAATCCAGCATTTTTGTGACGATGTCTTGGAAAACAGAGGATTTGCCGGTCAGAGTTTTTAAAGTGAAAGAAACAATTTTAAGGTAGCGCCACTATGTCTTTTACCCCACACATGATTTTGTCAAAAATAAATCAATTTCTTAGCAGGCAAAAGAAGAGTGGTTTTACGCTTCTCTATGCTATTTTGACGATTAGTGTTCTTATTGCCGTTGGGATATCCATGCTCGACATTGCGATTCGGGAGCTCGTCATTTCATCATCCGGCAGAGATTCTCAATTTGCTTTTTACGCCGCGGATAGTGGTATCGAATGCGCGCTTTTTTGGGATTTAAGAGCGTCAGCTACCAGTGCTTTTGCAACCTCAACTCCCGGAAGCATTCTTTGCAACGGCCAAAGTATTACAACCGCAAGCCAGAGTGTGCCAACCAATCCGATAGTCTCATCTCGAATTGGCGGTGGTGGCAACGCGAACCCTACCAGCATTTTTTATCTCAATTTTAACAGTGGCGCGACGCCGCTCCCGTATTGCGCGATTGTCACGGTGACTAAAACCGAAGATCGCACTATTCCGGCGAATGCCTATATTTTGACTAAAATAGAGTCGCGCGGCTACAATAGTTGTGCTTCCGGAAACCTGCGAAGAGTAGAGCGGGCTATCAGGGTGCAATATTAATCTATGGAAATAGCCACGAAGGAAATACAGGAGCGGGTAGAGAAACTGCGCGCAACTATTGAGCATCATCGTTACGATTACCACGTCTTGAATCGTGAGGAAATTTCGGCGGAAGCTCTCGATTCGCTCAAAGATGAATTGGTTAAGTTAGAAACAGAGTATCCGGAACTCGTAACTCCAGATTCTCCGACACAGAGGGTGGCCGGTGAGCCGCTACCCGAATTTGTCAAAGTGCCGCATAAAGTGCCGCAGTGGTCTTTTAACGACGCTTTTACCGAAGAGGATATTAGGAATTTTGACGCACGAACGCGGCGATTTTTGGCGGGGGCGGGGATAAAAAAAGACGCCATCGAATACGTGGCGGAATTGAAAATTGATGGATTGAAGGTGGTGCTCGAGTATGTCAAAGGCAAATTAAAAACGGCGGCCACTCGGGGGAACGGCAAGATTGGTGAAGACGTCACGCATAATGTCCGGACTATTGATTCGGTGCCGCTTCAGCTCACGAAACCGCTCGATGTTATCGTTGAGGGCGAGGTGTGGATGAGCAAGAAAAATTTAGCGCGGCTTAATGTTGAGCGTGAAAAATCTGGTGAGCCGCTTTTTGCTAATCCGCGGAATGTTGCCGCGGGTTCTATCCGCCAGCTTGATCCAAAAATAGCCGCGGCTCGCAAACTCGACACTTTTATATACGACGTCGCGCAATCGAGTACCCCCGTGCCAGATGAGCAGGCAAAAGAGCTCAAGTTCATTCGAGAGCTTGGATTTAAAGTAAATTCACATTTTAAAATTTGCAAAAATATTGATGAAGTGATTTCTTTTTGGCGGGAGTGGCAGAAGAAAGCACGGAAGGAAGATTATTTGATTGACGGTGTCGTTATAAAAGTCAACGAGCGCCGTTTGCAGGATTCGCTCGGTTACACCGGTAAAGCGCCGCGATTTGGCATTGCTTTTAAATTTCCAGCCGAGCAAGTCACGACCGTTATCGAAGATATTACACTTCAGATTGGTCGCACCGGAGTTTTGACACCGGTGGCACACCTCCAACCTGTGCTGGTGGCTGGTTCGACAGTCTCGCGTGCGACACTGCACAATGAAGATGAAATAAAAAGACTCGATGTCCGCATTGGCGACACCGTCATTTTACAGAAAGCCGGCGATGTTATACCTGATATCGTCAAAGTTTTGACTGAACTCCGCACCGGCAAAGAAAAACCATATGTTTGGCCGGCACGTGTGCCCGAGTGTGGCGATGGTGGTCGGATTGAGCGGATTCCGGGCGAGGCAGCCTGGCGATGTGTCAACAAAAATTCCTATGCCCAGCAGAAACGGCGATGGTATCATTTTGTTTCAAAGAAAGCTTTCAACGTTGACGGTTTGGGGCCGAAAATTATTGATGTGTTACTCGAGAATAATTTAATTGCCAGTTATGATGATATTTTTACGCTGAAACGTGGAGATATTTTGAATTTGCCGCGGTTTGCCGAAAAATCCGTTGACAATTTGCTCGAATCAATTGAGAAATCGAGAAAACAAACTTTGCCGAGATTCTTAGTTGCGCTTTCGATTCCGCAAGTGGGGGAGGAGACAGCGGAGGATTTGGCAAAACATTTCAAAACAATCGAGGCGATTGAAAATGCCGAGTTTGAAGATTTGGAAAAGATTGACGGCGTCGGACCGATTGTCGGTCGAGCAGTTGTTGATTTTTTCAAAGACAGAATACACAAAGCGTTGGTAAAAAGATTGCTTAAGTTTGTTGAGTTAGAAAAGGTTAAAGTGCCCGCCAAAGGGGCGGCCCCTTTGGCGGGCAAATCCTTCGTCCTGACCGGCACACTTTCTTCCATGTCCCGTGATGAAGCTAAAGCAAAAATCAAAGCTCTGGGTGGCGATGTCATCGGCTCTGTTTCCAAAAACACCTCTTATGTTGTCGCGGGCGACAGCCCTGGCTCCAAATACGACGACGCCATCAAACTCGGCGTGCCGATTCTCGACGAGGAAGCGTTTTTTGAGCTTCTTAAGTGATGAAATAATTAACTTAGCTAAAGCAAGAATTCTAAATAAACAGGAATAATTGGACAAGAATTTTAAACTTACAATCTTCCCGACGGGAAGATTGTAAGTGTATAAAAAAGAAGGCATCTGAATGCCTTCTTGTATGTTTTTCAATTTCAATTTTCCATACTCACACCCGGGAGCAATTCGCCCATGATGTCTGTTGCGATGTATGTTTCGATCATCTGTCGATTATTTGGGTACAGAGCGATCGCTTGGCCAAGTTTTACAGGGGCCATGGCCGGCGTCAGACTTTCGAGACTGATTGCTCCGGCCGTCTTTGCCAGTTTGCCTAGTTCCTACCGGTCAAGATCAACCTGGCCATCATCGAAGGGTGATAGGATGCCGACCACAACCCCTTTTTCAGTGGCAAGTTTAATCATGTCTATAAGCGATTTACCTGTTTTTTTGTAAGTTCTATTGGGGATATTTCCGGCCCCCTTAGCTCCAAAAATGAGAGCAGAGATTTTTTCCTCACCATTTCCTTCGATAATTTTATCAATCACCCACGGTGGTGTGTCAGCATCAGGGTACAGAGTAATGATGTCAGACGAGAATCTTATGTCCAAACGTAAACCTTGGACAAATGTCTTCGGGTCACGTTTGCGAATACCCGGTTCAAGACGGATATGTGGGTATGCGTGAGCCACAATTGCCCTGCCTGGGGTACTTAAAAAATCGAAACCTGATTCGTTCCGCTTTTTTAAGCGGGTTCCGTCATAAACATTCCCCATTGCGATGCTATATATGCCAACCACATGTTCTTTACTGAAGAGGTTAGAGATACGCACGCTATCAGCAATTTGTTTGGGAGCGTCAGAGCCAGGCTCGTCTTTGGTCATCTGGGCCCCGACTACAATCAATGGTTTCTGCATTGACAATTTGAATACCATGCAGAGAGTGGCTGTAGTTTCGGCCAAACTATCCGTGCCAGTAAACAAAATGTGGGCATCGTGATTTTCATACTTCTTGGCTATTGACTCAGCCATTTCGACGCGATCAGCATTTGTCCAATTTGTCGAGTCTTCCCGTAGTCGGAAATCCTCGAATGTGTAGTCTATTTCGGTAGGGAGGCGTAAGCCTTCCATAAGTTCTTTCGCTGATTTTGCCGGTCGCAGGGGGTTACCCACCATGCCGAGCGTGCCGCCAGTGTTGAGAATGTGAATTTTCATTTTTTCAATGTTGTCTGTTGCTAAATTAACTTACTTAGCTCAATTTGTCAAGAATAACATTACTTATGTAAGTTTGTTATGATAGACATCATGTTGACTGTCAAAGACATCGAAAAGCTTGCGGAATTGGCGCGGATTGATATTCCGACCGAGGAAAAAGAGACCTTGCGAAAGGAAGTCGAGGCTATTTTGGGCTACGTGGGAGAGATTCAAAAGGTGGCAGGGGAGTCAGCCGAAAAGGAAATTCCAAATCATCGCAATGTGTTTCGGGAAGACAGCAACCCGCATCTTTCGGGTGAATTCACCAAGGAACTATTGGAAGAGGTCCCGCGCCGGCAGGATGAGTATGTGAAGGTCAAAAAAATACTTTAAATCAAATTTTCAATTTACAATTTTGCAATTTTCAACCAAAGCCCGAAATATCTCAATTTTGAAAATTAAAACATTGGAAATTTATTGAAAATTTTAAATTAAAAATTGAAAATTTCTGTCACAATGTCCATTGATCTAAAGAATCTCACCATCAAATCAGCCCATGACGCGCTCACGCGCGGTGACTTTTCTGCGCATGATTTAGCCGAGGCCTATCTCGCAGAAATTGAAAAGAAAAATAAAAAACTCAACGCCTACTTGGAAGTTTTTGATGACGTACTGGATCAAGCTGATGAGGCGGACAAGAAAATAAAAGCGGGGAAGGCAGAATTACTTACCGGAATTCCTTTTGCGATAAAAGATAATATTTTAATAAAGGGTAGACGCGCTGGTTCGGCGTCAAAAATTTTGGAAGGATATTTTGCCACATATGACGCGACGGCAATTAAAAAACTGAAAGATCAGGGCGCGGTTTTTCTCGGGCGGACAAATATGGACGAATTTGCCATGGGTGGTTCAACGGAAAACTCTGCTTATGGTGTGACAAAAAATCCACATGATGAGACGCGGGTGCCGGGGGGATCGAGCGGCGGCTCCGCCGCCGCTCTGGCCGCTAATCTCTGTCTCGCCGCGCTCGGTTCTGACACCGGTGGTTCTATCCGCCAGCCAGCTGCTTTCTGCGGACTGGTCGGCCTCAAGCCTACCTACGGCGCTGTGTCGCGTTCAGGTCTTATGGCCATGGGTTCCTCTCTTGATCAAATTGGCCCGTTTGGGAAAACTGTGGAAGATGCTGAAATAATCTTCGAGGCTATCAAAGGAGCTGACCCGCTTGATTCAACCTCGAGAAATTTTCCGAAGCCAAAACACAATAAGGAAAAATTGCGGGTTGGATTGCTTAAACATTACATTGATGAAATTGGAGCCCGAGGCATTTCTCCAGAGGTAATGGAAAACTATTCAAAAGCCAAGGACGGTTTTTATGATTACCCTGATGAGTTTGAAGTTGCAGAACTTCCTTTCAGAGGTGTATCTGCCCTTGCTTATTCGTTGGCCACTTACTACATCTTAATGCCTGCTGAAGTCTCATCAAATCTCGCTCGTTTCGACGGCGTGAAATTCGGCTTGCTCGAAGAAGGTAATAATCTCAAAGAAGATTACTTTTTGACGCGTGGTCGAGGTTTTGGCAGGGAAGTGCGCCGCCGCATCATTCTTGGTACTCATGTTCTCTCCGCTGGCTATTACGACGCCTATTACAACAAAGCCAACACTGTTCGCTCTCTTATTCAAAAAACGTTTGCAAAAATTTTTGAGGAAGTTGATGTTGTTTTGACGCCGACCACGCCAACACCTGCTTTCAAAATCGGCGAAAAATCTTCAAACCCTTTGGAAATGTATCTAGCTGATATTTTTACCGTTACAGCCAACATCGCTGGCATTCCTGCTATATCCGTTCCTTCCCGGCCTGTTTCGGTGGAAGGTAAACAATTACCTATTGGTATGCAATTTATGGCAAACCACGGCCGTGAAGATATCCTCTTTGAGATAGGCAAGAAATTTGAGAAAATGGTGGCATAAGCGCACCTATGGCCGACGAAAAAAAAGATAAAAAAGATAAAAAAGAAACAAAATCCTCCGGAAGTTCTTTTGAGACTATGGCGGAGATTATTCTTGTCATAATTGTTCTCGCTTCTCTTGCTGGAAGCGTGGTCGATTGGTTTGGCGGGAGTTCTATCGGTAGGCTTTTTTCCGGGAGTTTCTTTTTGGAAAAACAAGCAATTTCTGGTCTCTTTGTCGGTGTGCCGGTTTCAAAAGGCGTTTCCCTCCTTGCTTCTGGCAGACTTTTTGACACGCCGGGTGGAACGGTAATTGGCACTAAAGAGGTGGGGAGCAAGGGCACAATCATTGCCGGGCCGGAATACGCAAACGGCGAGCGTTACTGGCTCGTTGGTTTCTCCGACGGGACGCGGGGTTGGGTTGCCGAATCTTCTCTCCAAAATGAAAATGGCGGCGCGTTTCGTCCGGGCCGAAGTCCGGTTGGGTCAATGGTGACCACTTTCGGCGATCCGGAAGGCGAAGGCACGACGGTTCTCGGAAGCGACGGCAGAGTTATCGGATCGCATGAGAAAGGGGAGAAGGGCACCGTCACTCGAGGTCCGGAAGTTCGAGATGGAAAACGTTTTTGGTTTGTTGATTTTGAAAATGGCGCCGATGGGTGGGTGGCTGAAGAAGAATTGCAAAATGAAACTGGCGGGAAATTTGATAACGGCAATTTGCTTCCCGGGCACCGCGTGGTTTCAAAAAACGAAACGGCTATTTACGGCACACCCGGCGGAGCGGACAGTAAGTCGCAGAGAAAAGATGTCGAGGGCACTATCGTTCGCGGGCCGGTTTATTTTAACGGTGAGCGATACTGGTATGTTGATTTTGATAGTGGCCCCGACGGATGGGTTACCGAGAAAGACATTTTACTTAAAAACGATGTGACAATCTTCACTCGAATCACCTCGTTCCTCAAATTTATTGGTACCGCTATCGCGCTAGTTTTTCTGACTGGTGCTGTGTACGCGTTCATACGCCTCCGAGACCTTAACACAGCGGAGCGACCAAAATATTCCGTGGACAAGCCCAAAGAAATTCCGAAGGAAGATCAGGTTGACCCGCGATGGGAGAGAATTATCAATCACTTAAATTCAGAAAATCCGAATGATTGGCGGCTGGCTATTCTTGAAGCGGATATTATTTTAGATGGCATGCTTCAGAGCATGGGCTACCATGGAGATACAATCGGCGAGCGCCTCAAGAGCGTTGAAGAAAGTGATTTCACCGCAATCAATCTCGCGTGGGAGGCGCATAAAGTGCGGAATCTCATCGCGCACCAAGGCTCCGATTATCTCATTACCCAACGCGAAGCCAAGCGCGTTATCTCCCTTTACCGGCAAGTGTTTGAAGAATTTCATTTACATACCAAAGGGAGTGAGTAGAAGTTTGGTTCGCAAAAACACCCGCCAAAGAGGCGGGTGTTTTGATCTTGTTGCGGGGCCGGGAATCGATCAGGAATAATTTGTTTGCCGCCGCAAACAAATTTTCACGACCCTGGCTCGCCTGTTTTTTCTGCTGAAAAAACATGGCTCCGCCTTGCGATTCCCGACACACGCGAAGCAGTTCGCGTGTTTCCCTCGCAACAGCAACAACAGAAATACCGTCCTTTCGGACGGTCTTTCTGTTGGCTGGTTGCGGGGCCGGGACTCGCACCCGGGTCTCCAGGTTATGAGCCTGACGAGGTACTGCTCCTCCACCCCGCGATATAAAAGCTTCTTACCACGAGCTCAAAAAGCTTCTAGTAAGAAGTAAGGAGATTATACAACTTAAGGTGAATATAACAAGGTTTTTGCAAAATGGGTTTTGTTGGTATACTTAAAAAGTCAAAAAGCTTTAAAGACGCAAGATGAAGAGGGCGTAATTCCCTCGCTGTACCGCAACGGTGTGTGAGCAAGTTGTAAGGTTGTTCATAAGTCCGATCTCTTGCCTCCTCGAACAGTCTGTTCGAGTTTTGCCCGAGTTAGGCCAATTGGTAGCTTCATGCTACCGACAGTCTCGCTTTGGGTGAGCTTTTTGTTGTTGGTCGAGTCAGTTAAATTATTAGAAGTTACAAAATAAAAGGAATCCTATGAAAAATATAGAAATAGGCGGTTTGAAAGTGGTGATTAGTTGGCTCGTGGTGTTTGCTCTCCGTCTTATTCCGCATCGTATCCCAAATATCGAAGGTGTCATGGCAACCATCATGCCATTCTCGAAACGTTTTGGAGTTATCTCAAGTTTCGTGTATGGGGCGTTAAGCATTGCTCTCTATGATTTCGTTGTTGGTCAAGTTGGCAGTTGGACAATTTCAACATCGGTAACGTACGGGATTGTGGGAGTTGCTTCCGCACTCTTTTTCAGGAACAGAAAGGGAAGTCGAACCAACTTTGTGATATTCGCGATTGTTGGGACGCTTTTTTACGACGCCGTTACTGGTGTCGCTATGGGGCCGCTTCTCTACGGTCAGCCGCTTAGCGAGGCGTTTTTCGGGCAAATTCCCTTTAAGTTGTATCATCTTGCTGGCAACATTGTTCTTTCGGCAGTTGTAAGCCCGCTTTTGTACAAGTGGGTGATCGAGGAAGAAAAACTGGAAGTCGATGTGTTGTGGGCGAAGTTATTTGCCCGCACTACGTAAGCAGAAGTCCTCGGTTGTTTCATGGTGTTTTCGAGCCACGCCGTCTTTGCACTGGCGCGGCTTTTCAAATTTAGCAAATACCAGCGATAGCAAATATATGCTAAATATATATTTTCGTAAAAATATTAAGAAAATTTAGAACTTGAGGATAAACTTTGGAGGCCTAAAACGTGGAGGCCTCGCCTCCAAGTTAGGCCTCCACGTTTTCATGAGTTTGCGAGCGGGACAACTCATGCGTTGTTTTTAGGACTTGTAATAAAAACCGAGGTATGCTAGTTTTACAAATAGGAAAACAGTGTATCAAGAGTATGGAGGAGGGCCTGGCCCGTTATGACTCCATCGGCAACTTTCTTAGGTAGATTCAAGATTCTAGAATCTGGATTCAAGAATCACCCAAAGAGTAGTGCCAATTCCACCCGCCCTAGGCGGACAGATGCATCTAGTCTCTACAAGATTGGATTTGGAATATCTCCTTGATACACCCTGTCACTCGACAGGGTGTATTCGTTCGTTGAAAAAAGAATATGAAAAGTCAACCGAGTAAATCAAAGTATCATTTTTCCACGCTTCTCGTCCATGCGGGCGAAGAGCCGGATTCTCAAACTGGTTCCATTGCGCCAGTTCTTGTTCGTTCCAAGACATTTTCCCAAAATATATTTGGTGAGGAAGGGGAGTATCAGTACAGCAGAGGCAAAAATCCAACACGGGTTAAACTTGAAGAAAAACTTGCGATACTTGAAGGTGGTGGGCAGGCGTCCGTTTTTGGTTCTGGAGTCGCGGCAGAAGCGGCGTTATTTCTCACTCTTTCTCCTGGCGATCAACTCTTTTGTTGTCAGGAGATCTATGGAGGCACGTATCGACTTCTTTCGGAGTTACTTAACCGTTTTGGTATCGTTTCGCGTTTCGTCAATTTCAACAATGAGAAAGAAATTTGTGCGGCAGTCACTCCGCAGACAAAATATTTATGGGTAGAAACACCGACTAATCCATCGCTTCACGTTATTGATTTTAGTCTTGTGGCGCGCGTGTCAAAACAGTTGAGTATTCCATTTGTTGTCGACTCAACATTTGCTCCACCTTGCTCCACTAGACCGTTTGAATATGGAGCGGAAACTGTCATCCATAGTTTGAGTAAGTACATTGCGGGACACAACGATGTTTTAGGAGGCGCGGTTATCACAAAAAATCCAGGACTTCATGAACGGTTGGTGTTTATGCAAAAAACTCTTGGCGCGGTGCTTTCCCCTGATGAGTGCTACCGAGTGCTTCAGGGGGTGAAAACACTCACGTTACGTTGGAGATGGGTGAGTGAAAGCGCCCTTTGCGTTTCTCGTTTTCTTGTCACTCATCGAAAAGTTAAACGAGTACTCTACCCCGGACTTATTTCTCACCCAGGACATGTAATTGCCAAGCGGCAGAGCAGGGAAGGTTTTGGAGGCGTGCTTTCTTTCGAGTTGCGCGAGCACAGGCTTGAAAAGTTGAAATGTTTTGTTGATGTTTTGAGGAAAACAAGCCCGATAATTTACGGCGAAAGTCTTGCCAGTCCCGAAACAATCATTTCGTATCCGGCACTCATGAGTCATAAGAGTTTACCGCAAGAGGTGAGACGCTCTCTTGGCATCAGTGATAGTTTTTTCAGGTTGTCACTTGGGTTTGAAGATCCAAAAGATATAATTTTTGGTTTTACATCAGCACTGAATGCAATCTGATTGTACCCACCGTTTGCGTTATAGCAACGGTGGGTTTTTCTTTACACTTTCCCGTTTTCATTTTAGACTTGTTTTATGTCGAGGTAGCTCAATTGGTGAGAGCGGGCGTTTCATAAGCGCCAGGTTGTGAGTTCGATTCTCACCCTCGACACAATAAACAATGATTAGGTAGTTGCAGGTGATATGAATAAATAAAAAAGATCGACACCTGTCGATCTTTATGATTACTACGCTCAAGCTTTAGAAACGTTTCTTGATCAAAAACAATGCCCCATCGTCCTTCGATTTTATCCCGACACTAAGTGTTTGCCTCGTGTCGAGATAATACCTTACGCCTCCTTTCCGCGAAAGTGTCAGGTTGTCGGTGAACGCGACCTCTGGGTCGAAATCTGGTTTAAGCGGTCTCATGTCCCGTGCCGCTTCAATATGATTGTCGTCGGCGCTGTCGATTTCGCCATGGCGGATTTTCCATACGCCGAGCGATCCCATGTTCAGAGTTTCTTTGCTCAAAAGCGGTTCCGCATCCTTTTCAGGTTCCCCCCTATTCATTGTCCGCTCGAACTCTCGTCCAGCGTACATATCGCTTCTGAAAAGCGCCCAGACATTCGATGGCTGACTCGACACCGTGCTTTCTTTAGAAGAAGATTTTGTTTCTGTTTTTTTCTCTGTGTCAGCTTCCTTTTTCCATGGTGGTTTTTCAGTAGCTTTAGTCGGGGACATGAGTGCCGCTAGTGATGAGACGGTAGTGATGTTTGCGCTTTCGTCCGCGAGGGCTTGGATGGGAGTGAGTAAGGCGAGGGCTAGAATTTTTGCGAGGTGCATACAACTCCTTTGATTGACCGGTTTTTTGTGAACCTTGTATCAAACCAACTCTATTAGAGCAAATTGGTTGGTATTGTAAAGTGCCCACTAAATAGTTCTTTGAGATTGTATGATCTTATGTATAATAGTTACATTCAAGGAAATAGGCTTTTTCTAAAAAGAAAAAAGTTTGTTTTTGAGAAATATATGCGTTTGCGGCTGTAGCTCAACGGTAGAGCACTCGCCTGTAGAATTACTGCAGCTTTTCGCTGAAAGGCGGATTGAAACTCTCTGGGATATCGGTGGAGGCTTAACCCCGTTTTGGGGCATGCGAATACCGAGGGAACCTCTCATCAATTTTGGATTTTAGAAATTTCTTGAACCCAAAATTGATGAGGGGGCGCCGTAGAGACTAGATACCAGAGCACCTAAGGGAACACTTACACCGATTTTAGGTCGGTGCAAGGGAACGAAGTGAACACTTATGCCGACTTCTTAGTCGGCGCAAGGGAACACTATTTATGTCAGTCGGTTTCAAACCGGCGGACAAGTAAACCTACGGTGAAGATATAGTCCACGCCAAAGCGAAAGTTTTGGATAAGTGCACGCGAGAGGTCGTGGGGTCAGCACCCATCAGCCGCGCAAGCAAGTCCCCGAAAGGGGATTTTTGCTTGCGCGGCTGAAGGAAGTGAACTGCTTCACTTCCGTTGGGTGCTGACCAGCGGAGGCATATTTTTTCAGTAGAAAAAATGCCGAGCTGGTGCCCAGACAAATCTCTGCGACGGCAGAGATTTAGTCGAGGGCAAACCCATCAGCCGCGCAGCGGCAAAATACCACTTCGATTTCTGTCGAAGTGGTATTTTGTTGCCTATGGCATGATGGATGCTGACGGCCGGAGCGCACGGAGCGGAAGCGGAGCCCGTCGTCAGCAGACGACGGGCGCGAGGCAGGGTCGGAACTTTGTGAGCGCGGTGGCGCGAACAAAAGCTATGACCAGCACCCTAGAGCCGCGCGCCAGTTTTTCGTTTTGATGTTTTTATACACAATGGCCAGCGAGATCCATGAAGTATAATAGAGTGGTAGTGAGGTAACTTAAACATTAATATTTAAAATATGGACAACAACAAGAAAATTGAGTGGTTGCTTCGGATCGGTGTCGCGGGGGAGTTTCTCGGCCATGGCCTTTTGGCAATCGGAGGCAAAAAGGATTGGCTTGGCTGGATCAGCCAGATGACTAATGTGAGTGATTCAACTGCGGCCACGCTTTTATTACTGATCGGTTTTCTCGATGTCGCTGTGGCGATAATTGTTCTTGTTAAACCAATGCGTCCGGTGCTCCTGTGGGCGGCGTTTTGGGGTTTTTGGACTGCTTTGGTTAGACCTTTAGTTGGACAATCAGTTTTGGATTTCATCGAACGTTTTGCTAATTGGGCAGCGCCATTGGCATTATTCTATTTTTACAAAAAAGACAACTCTAACCGATAATTCATTTCTCTAACTTGGACATTGGATGTCCAAGTCTACTTGTGCACAGCCTCCTATTGACAAGTGGTGGCTTCGTCTGGTAATTTCTAATCAGAATTAACGCTCCTCGAAAAAGGGTCGGTCGCAGTGCCAAGCTTATTTGGTTTTTTGAAATAGGCTCGGCAATGCGACCGAGCCAGTTGTTATAGACTCTTGCCGCAGAAACGAACAGAAAAACTCAAAAAAAGAAAGAAAAAATATGAAGCGACTAGGCTTCGTTGGGGTGATCGCAACCGCACTCCTGTTTACCGGTTGCATATCTTCGTCTTTTGGGACAAAGATGAGTCAAGGTCAAGTTGATCAGATCAAAAAAGGTGTGAGTACCAAGGCAGATGTCGAGACTATCCTCGGCCAACCGGTGAACACCTCTATGATCGGCGATGGTCGTCGGGTCATGACTTATTCATACTTCGCGCAGTCGGCGCGTGCGAAGGGGCAATCCTTCATTCCGTACATAGGACCTTTTATCGGCGGAGCAACAGGGGAGAGGAATCAACAAATCCTACAGATATATCTCAATAAGGACAATATAGTCCAGGACTATGAGTTTAACGATTCATCGAGTACGATTGACAGCAGAGGTGGCATTTTCAACCAGCAGATCAAATCGACCCCGGTACCAGTTTCAGCGCCCAAAACTGAACCTGTGTCGAAGGTCGGCAGTGGTGACGACAAGAGTCCCAAAATCGTTGCGGCACCACCGGCTCCAGGGTTGGAGCAAGAGAGGGGAAAGTAAGTTTTTCCCCGCAATATGGAAGCCGTCAGTTTGCGTTCACGCATCTGATGGCTTTTTTCTTACACTAAAAACTTTGTTATTCACCCACCAGAAAGTTTTTTACTAAAAATTACAAAGTCACCGTTACACAACTCAAGCGATCGCTCGAGTTGTGTAACAATGGCTGATATTAATATTTCTGTCTCGCGTACCACCAAATTGTCAACTAGAAAATGTTTAATGATCACTTAATTTGCGCGTGGTGGTTGCGTAAATTAAGTGCACGCTGATTCGCCGAGAGAAACTGGTGGCTTTTTGGAATTCTTGCTATGCTCCGAATATGCCGAAGACACCACGAAACAATTTTTGGGATAAGGAATACCACGATCCGAAACATCTCTCACTTTCAACCGAGCCGGCGGAAGATTTAGTGAAATTTACGCGCTGGCTTATTCGTGATTCCGGAAAGAGTTTACTTAATCCGACCGCTCTAGTGCTTGATCTTGGATCGGGCAACGGCCGGAACCTTATCTATTTAGCCAAGGAATTTGGTTCTCGCGGCGTCGGGTACGACGTTTCAGGCGAGGCGGTTTCACAGGCGAAAAAAGCGTCAGTGGGCTTACCACTTTCTTTCTCTGCTCGTTCGATTGCGGGCAAAATTTATTTACCCAACAACTCGGTTTCTATTGTTCTCGATATGATGACGTCCCACGTGCTTCGGCTTGCCGAGCGGGAAGCACTCCGAGATGAAATATTTCGAGTTTTGAAACCGGGTGGATTTCTTTTTTTCAAAACGTTTCTTCTTGATGAAGACGTGAATGCCGCGACATTTCTTCGGGAACATCCATCCGACGAACCCGGCTCTTATATTCACCCGACGCTCCACTCTTATGAACATGTGTGGCAAGAAGACGAACTTCGCGATTTTTTCGGATCGAGTTTCGAAATTTTGAAAATCGAGAAATCTCACAAGCACCTCTTGCACGGCAAACCTTTCAAACGTCGTTCTATTATGGCGTACATGCGCAAAGGCTAAGCGTCTGTTCATATCCCCAGCAACCTTTTGCGTTTGAGAGAGTGATATAATAACAAGTGAGAGAAATAATCGTGTTTATAAGAAATGAGCTCAAAAACAAAAAAGAGCGTTTTCATACTCGCCTTACTCCTCCTGTCTTTGCCCGTTTGGGCGAAGTTAGCTTCAATAGGTCAGGTTATTGTGGTTGAAAATTCAAAACCTTCAGATGAGACTGTTTCCTACGTTTCTCAAACAGAAGAGTCGGTTATCTCTGATACGGCCAATGTGGCTTCTGCAATTCCAGATGAATTGGCTTTGTCAAAGTTGGCGATTAGCAAAGCTGGAGAAGTGGATATTGGGAGCGACACTTTTTTGTCTGATTCCCGCGAGGATGTTTCAGTTACCGATACCGCTTTGCTTAAAACAACTACGGAATCAATAGCATCGGCTCCGGTCAACGAAACACCCGAAGTGTACCTTTCTGTCGAACCGGGCCCTATGCCCGAGCCAACCCTCGCTTTAGCGGGAGCGCAGATTCTTACATACACAGTCGCCTATCTTACGGCGGTCGGCGGGGATGTGGTTGTTAAAAATGTCCGAATAGAGCGCGTAGGCCTTGCTCCTGACGTGGTATTCAGCGCTGTTGGTATTTTTAATAACGGTAGCACTGTTGGTATAGCCAGAGCTTTGCGCGGAGACCATACGTATGATACCCAAGTCTCTTTTGTCATTAAAAAAGGTGAGACACACCAGATAAATTTGTTTGGCAGTATGGTCTTCGATTTGTCGGCGTATGATGGGCTTATGCCACAATTGTCCCTCGCGCGCATCGACACGGATGTTCCGGTTAAAGGGGGTCTTCCAATCACCGGAGTTGCCCACACTATTAATAGTAGTTTAGCCATCGGCACATTAACGGTTGAGCATAGTCAGTACGATCCGGGTAGGCAACGATCGTATTACGTTTTGGAAACCGGCGTCTTTTCTGGGCTTCATTTAACAACGGGCAATCAGGAACCGATTCAACTTGTGGCGGTTAATTGGAAACAAAGCGGCAGCGCTTCAATTGACGATATTACTAATGTAGAGACCGTGGTGGTGACGAAGGAACGCGAGTATGTATTTGACACGCCACTTACCGACCCGAATCTTCGTTTCTACACGGCGAACATGGGCGACGGGGTATTTATCGGAAAAGGTGAATCTGTGGATGTGTATGTCAGAGCAAGACTCGGCCGACATTCTGATCGCACGGTTATATTTGACGTTGACGACTTTCCAGACCTCATGGGAATCGGACTAAATTATAATAATTTTATTTTAGGTTTGGGTGGTGACACCGATGGAGTGCCCGCTGAAGGCCAGTTGAGTACATTTTCACACCCTTTCTATCATGGCTATTCACACACTATAAGCGCTGGGAGTTTTGGGGTTGAACGGTAGGGGTTATAGTTGTCGCAGACTGGTGGGCACAGTGACTACGGTAGTATGTTAATTGTGGTAGACTTAATACATAATACTTTACTCTACCAAGATGCCTCACGAATTGCTTTTTAATCTATATGTAACAAAAAGGAAATCTGTCGCACAGATTGCCAACCAATTAAAATGTTCGCAAAATAAAATTAATTACTGGCTTGCAAAGTATAAAATTAACAAGCGCACGATTTCTGATGCGATATATCAACTTCGCAATCCTTCTGGGGACCCATTTTCGACGATAGTTCCTCATACCGTCCGTGAGGGAATTTTGTACGGAATGGGGCTCGGTCTTTATTGGGGAGAGGGTTCGAAAAGAGGAAAAGGCGGAGTGCGGTTGGGAAATACAGATGCCCGTTTGATAAAAAAATTTATTGAATTTTTGGAAAAGAGTTTTGGTATTCAAAAAAATAAACTTAGGTTTGGACTTCAGGTTTTTGGCGACATCTCTCCCGATAAAGCGCTTTCATATTGGATGCGGGAGCTAAAAGTAAAGAAAAATCAATTTTATAAAATTATTATTTCAAAAATAAGAGGAAAGGGTACTTATAAATATAAGTCTGAGCATGGAGTGTTGATGGTCTATTTCAACAACACCAGACTCAAGGAATTAATTTGTAAACTGATTGATAATATCGAGTAAGTGTACTATTCTATGTGGGTTGAAAATTTAATGCCGTTGTAGCTCAGTTGGTAGAGCACGTCATTGGTTAATAACTAGCCCGTCATTCTGGAAACGGAATGATGAAGCCCGAATTACGGTTAAAGTCCACATGTGTGGGTAAGACCGTGGCGTCCGCCTTAGGCGGACGCCCGAACGACTGACAAGGGACGCTACATCGAAAAGATACGCGTAAGATACAGTCTAACCCTTTTATAAGCCAAGGTGGCGAAATCAAGGTGTATGTGAATGACGAGGTCATCGGTTCAATCCCGATCAACGGCTCAAGAATCAAACTTAACTGATTTTTTGGCGCAGAAATTTTGGCGGCGCGAAGCGCCGCGTATGGAGGGAGGGGGTTTCCGCGCGCTTCGCGCGCGTGGAGTGAGAGGTTCAATCCGAAAATTTTTTGGAGGGAGGATTTTTTCAAAAGGAGGTCTTCCACTTCCGCAATTTTTTCCAGTGTTGAAACGTCTTTTATCCAACTACGGACAGGTTCAACCCACGAGGCGGGGGCTCGTTCAAGACGGACGATATTTTCTTCAATCGTCCGGCGCTCGCTCATGAGGGCGAGGCGGCGGGATAAGTAGTCCTCACGTTCAATATCCTCGGCAACGTATAAGTCCGTGAGACGCTCCAGTTTGTTAGAAATATCAAAAACTTTGTCCCGCAGTTCTTGAACGGCCTCCGCCGCCGTTTTTGAAGCATTAGCGGCTTCTTTTTCAAGCAATGCGGAAAATGGAGAAATCCATTCTTGCGGCATCGCGTAGTCAACAATAAGCGCCGAGAGTTGCGAGTTTAGAGGCTCGCTTCGTATAGGCGCTTCTTTGCATCTCACGGCCTTGTTCTTGCGGGTACAACGGTAGTAGGTGTACTGATGTACATCGCCGTTCTTCAAGTGCTTCTCTTTGAGTTCGGCCGTAATACCCATGCCGCAGACACCACATCGGAGGAGGTCGCAGTATGGCGCGGGGTCGGTTTTAACCGCAAGCGTCCGGCCGCGTCCGCGAAGCACGGCGTTCGCTTTGTCGTAGAGCGATTTTGAAATAAGCGGCTCATGTTTTCCCTCGTACACTTCACCCGCGTAGCGGAAGTGGCCGTAGTAAAAAGGATTCTGCAAAATAAACGAAACGCGTGAGATGTGGATACGGCGGTTTCCGGTGGACATGAGTCCCGCATTTTCGAGAAATACTGTTAGGTCGTCAAGCGTGGCTTTCCCTCCGGCATACCGCTCGAACATCTCGCGCAAGAGCGTGGCATTCTTCTTGTGGACGCGGATGGTTTTCGTACGCGGGTCGTTGATGTATCCAAATGGTGCAAGGCCAGGGAAAATCCCTTGCCGTGCCTTTTGCCGCATGCCGCGAGCGGTATTCGCGGCGAGTTGTCGTATGTACTCGTTCGCCATACCGAGTTCAACGGACATCATGAGTACGTTGTCATTCGGATAGTGCGAGCGGTCGTGCGTTTGAATGTGCTTGATAACGCCCTGTTGTAAGTGCCACTGCACCTGTCCACCGTCCACGGGATTACGCGCTAAACGGTCTATCTTCCAGCAAATGATTCCTTGCGCTTCACCGCGCTCGATTCGCGCCATCATGTCACCGAAAATGGGACGGCCCGGCGCTTTCGCGCTTCGTTTTTCCACGAACTCTTCCGTAATGTCCAACTTATCGCGCCGCGCGAGCGCGCGCAACTCGATGAGTTGCGCTTCAATGGAGAGGATTTGCTTATCCTCGACATCGGTGCTTTTGCGAACGTAGAGAAAATATTTCATACAAGGTATTATATCGCTATGCAAACGCTATTCATAGACGAGTCAGGTACACTTGGAACAAAGGATCGATACTTTGTGCTTGCAATGCTCGCTCCACAACGTCCGAAGCGCATCATAAATTTCATGCGAAAGTTTTGTGGGAAGCACAATCTTCCTGAAATCAAGGCGAGTCAACTGTCAGTTCCACATAAGCAAGAAATTTTTAACAAACTTTCCAGTGCGAATGATTACGTCATTTCATACATCGTAGTTGATAAATGGCATATTGATAACAAGAAGTTATTTGAAGATAAAAATGTTCTATACAACTATCTTTTTTCGTTTTTAGTAAAGAAGACGATCAAAAGCACACAGGAAGATTTGAATTTCTTGCTTGATAATCACTCAACGAAGGTCAAGTCCATCAACTCTCTTGCCGACTACATCAGGTTAAAGGCCTATACGCAGTTTGGGTGCCAGCATGATGTCCGTCTTGCGTACACCGATTCAAAGAACTCAAAAATTGTGCAAGCCGCTGACGTTATCGCCAACGCAATCTGGGCACGCTACAACTACAATACAAGCCATTTCTACAACATGTTGACCATTAGCGAATCTATACGCTTTCCACAAGCAAAATTCGGCCAAAAACCAGCTATCCACACCTTGAAGGCCTCCTCTTCCTCTTGAATTTATGAGCCGTTTGGTATATTATGATTATGATGTAAATCCTGTGCGGAGCTTATCGAAAGTAAGTGGCGTGTTCCGTCACCGAAGCATAGGTAGTCTTGAGAAGCCCTGCGGGGCTTTTCTGCTTTTTAGGGAGCTGTATCCTGGGTGTGCGCTGCATGGGAGGTGGGTGAGAAGCGAATACTTGGAGCTTCGCAAGGCCGGAGCGCGACGGCGCGAGGAGGGGTCGCGGGCTTTTTCAGCAGAAAAAGACCTGTGACACACGCACATAAACTCTGAAGACCTCCCCTCCAAAAAATCCTCCCTCCAAAAAATTTCGGATTTGTTTTTCTGAACCTCCCCCACGGCGCGCGAAGCGCGCGGAACGCCCATTTCTCCTTACGCGGCACTTTGCGCCGCGCGGATTTCGGCCTCTGAAAAGCCTTTGAGTTTTGTAGAAAAAGATACAGAAGCACCCAGAGCGTGGGACGCGCGAAGCGCGTCCCACTGATTTCCCCCCAATTTTCCTAACGAATTCGGATCACCGCCTAGGGCGGTGCGCACTGTTTTTTCGCCAAGAAAGAGGTTCGAAATCCAATGCAATTTTTCTTAAATATTTGCTTTGCCATACAAAAAGAATTTTTGCTATTATTTTCTCCATGGAAAAAAATATTCTCACAATAGCGTTCCGGCTCCTCTTTTTAGGAGGAATCTTCGGCATCGCGGAGGGTATGTACCTTTTCTTCAGTAATAGCGCTCCGGTGCAGTATGGTGTAATGGGAATTGGCGGCGGGGCTTTTTTAGTTTGGTCAGCTATAGTAGCCTTTATAAAAGGGAGATTATAATTTAATTTATTACCTATGAGTTGTAAAAAATGTGGAGGTGATACGAGTGGTTACAAATGTGATGTCTGTGGAGAGGAATCCTCGGTTCACGTCGAGAGCCATCGTTGCGGGGGTAGTCATTGTGTTCCTAAATGTGTCACATGTAGCCAAGCAGAGACTATGTGTAGTTGTGCATAAAAGTTAATTTTATAGCGATTAAATGATTGGCACAGTAATCTGTGTCACTGGCCCTATGGTGGGACTCCAATATCGAATTTCAAGCGAGCGAGGGTATTCACATGGAAACAGAAAAAATTGAAATGGCGGGTGGAGATAAAAAGTCTTGGCGCGATGTCGCCAAGAATCTTATTTTTATTGCGATTGCGATTGGTGTCGCCTATTTCGTGACTGTCTCTATCGGACTCGACAATCTTCGTTTGAAAGTTGAGGCGGCGGGGATTTTCGCGCCGCTTATTATTATCTTACTTAAAGCGACCACTATCGTGGTGGTGCCTCTTGGAGGCACACCGATATATCCAATAGCGGGAGCGTTGTGGGGTTTTTGGCAAGGTCTTGGCATAACATTAATCGGGGACGCGCTCGGCGCGACGATTGCTTTTTATCTCTCGAGATTTTTTGGTCAGAATATCTTGCGCTTTTTCATGAGTCGCGAGCAGATGCCTGTCGTAAAGAGATTAGTCGAGAAAGGAAGCGAGCCCAGAACTTTTATTAAGGCGCGGCTTTTCTTCGCTGGTTTTCCGGAACTATTTGCCTACGCCGCCGGTCTCACCAAAATTTCTTACCCCATTTTTATTTTTGCCCATATGAGTGTTCATTCTATCGGTGCCGCTCTTTTGGTGCTCTTTGGTGAGTTGCTTGTTTCTGGGAATCTGACAGTCATCGTTCTTGTCGGTCTTGTCTTTTCCGCCCTTGCACTTGGTGGCGTGTGGTGGTTTCACGCCGATTTAACAAAAAGCAACTAGAACCTACTTTACTAGGCACTTGGTTTTTTTAGCTTTTCGATTTACACTGGTTTTGTCCCTAAACCGTCAACAGCGGTCGGGCGAACAATTTGTCAGACAAATTGTTTTAGCCGCCACCCTAGCTCAATTGGTAGAGCAACGGTATCGTAAACCGTAGGTTATCGGTTCAAGTCCGATGGGTGGCTCCAGTTTAAAAACTCAAGTTATGTGGTGCTTGTTGGAGGAGTTTGGTTTGAGGGGTTTGAAGCAGGTGCGGTTGGTTTTCGGTATGTTGCGTCTCCAAAACCTAAAATAGGGTAGAAGACAAAAGGTAAAATAATAAGACCAATGGTAAAACCGATACCTTTACCAAAAGAGATCGCGATATAGTGAGCGAGAACAATTCCCATGATCATATTTACGAACGGAATGAAAAAGAAAAAGATCCACCACGTCGGTTTGCCCGCGATTTCAAGCAGGTTGATGGTGTTATAGATCGGCACGAGCGCCGCCCAGCCGTGTTTGCCACCCTTCTCAAACGTCTTCCACAGTCCTGCCACCATGATGATGATGAGGGCGAGGGTCGTGAATAGAAAGATTCCCGTCGCGAGCGCTTCAAGCGGCCCGCAGGCTACCGCTTGGCCCTGTCGGACACAGGTTGCCGCGCCCGCGGAGAGAAGCGGCACGCCGCCGACAAAAGGAGATGCAAAAAGAAATTTGTCCATATATAGTATTAAAACTTTGTTAATGAATACATTATAGCACATGAACTTTTGGCGTGCTGAAAATTATTTTTCAGGAACAGAGGGACGAACTTTTATGATATAAGCGCGGCCGCGCTTATATAAAAGTTTTAGGGGTGGTTTTCATGGAGCGAGTAGTTTTGCCCGTGAAACTTAAATAAGAAAATTAACTTGACACATTAGCAAGTATTATGATAATCTCCGCACGGTTACCTACGTGTGTATGTAACGGGCTTTACAAAGCCATTTTGTAGAGTTCTTTGATAAATCAAGGTAGTCAATCGAGTTCGCTTGATTGCGAACTAACAGAAAGATGGCACAGTGAAAAAAATAACAACCGCAATCGTGGTACTTCAGTCAACAGCGCCAGCGCTTCAGAATCCGATGCTTCAGAAAACGCTCGATGAGATCGGCGGCAAGGAAGCGAGCGGTTCACGTCGAACCGACAAGACCGATAAAGTTGTCGCAGAAACCAAGCTCTACCGCCACGGGGGTAAAATGGGTTGGCCAGCGCTCAACCTCGGTGCGGCACTCTGCGAGGCGGGCAAGCACGTGCAGGCCAAGCTCGGCGCGGCCAAAAAGACTTCAGCCATAACGAAATCAACAGGCCGTGGTCCCATACCAACCATTGTCGGTTTCACTAAGTCGTTCTATCCGTTTACCGGCGTTGATGCCGAGACTGGGGAGATCGAATGGGAGCCCAACGGTGCTCGCACAGTGAATCCGCAGACAGGAGGTTCGAACCGCACCGTCCGGCCACTCCTCAATCGCTGGGAGATGGAAGTGGAGTTCACCTACACAGGCGAGTTCTCCGATGACACCATGCTCGAACTTTGGCAGAAAGCTGGAGAGAAAGCAGGTCTCGGCGACGGGCGTCCGAGTGCGCCGAACAAACCACTTCCGATTCCACACGGCACATTCAAGGTTGTGTCCTTCAAGATTACCAAGCGCGAACAGGTCGATGATTCGGTCAAGATCGAGTTTGCACCTGACTTCCGTGAAGCAGCCGCTCGCGGTAACGGCGACATCAAGCCTACTGTCGAACTTGCTTCGGTTACTCCTCGACCTGAAATGGTCGTGACCTCGTAGGTTCCGGACATTTGGTATCATCGCGGCGGAGTTCTTCACGAGCTTCACCGCATTTTCTTGGTCAGGTTGAGTGTTGTGGGGTATGTTTCTACTCGGCGATGAATTGAAAAGTATTCATCGGTAGAAAATTGGATGCCACATTGTTTACAATGCGGCATCCATTCACGGTTTCGTCCACTAAGGTAGTTTTATCTTCTTTACGTTGGAGTAATCAGTTGCATGACATGGCCGAGGAGAGGTGTTGCATGTCTCCTCGATTTCGCGGTCCAGTCAGTTGTGGTCAGTTTACGTCCTGTCATGTGGAGTAAGGTGGTGTTTTCGGTCCGTGCAAGCCAAACCTTGCGCGGACATTTCACGGTTTGATCCGCTTGGTTTCTGCACAGAATCGTAACATCCGGCTATCGTGAACAGGAAGAGACTTCGGAATCTTCCTGTTCATTTCTCGGTTGCGTTTCTTATTGTACGTTTTGTTCGGATAGATTCAGGTTTTGTAAGGTAGGGTAATCATTCCCGTAGCAAGGCTTTGCTTTACTGCGGGAATATTTCGCGGTTCGGTTCACCAGGGTATGTTCGGGCTGTTTATGGCTCGGTCGGGTATGGTGGATCGCTCGCGACGGGAATGAAATTCCCGTCGCCTTCACGGTTCGATCCCTTAAGTTAGGGCTATCTGCAGTACGTTGGAGTAACGAATTGCATGATATGGACGAGGAGAGATAAGTATCTCTCCTCGATTTCGCGGCTCTGTAAAGCACAGTATGGTATTCTTCAGTCTCGTGCTTTTGTGTGGGGTTTGGCGTACGTGACGAAGGAGACTTCCTCGTCACATTCGTGGTCATCTAAAGTTATGACCGGTAGTCTCCAGTAGAGTAATGTAAGATGCTGCTTCTCAAAGCGGATGATGGGAAAGTAAAATTTTCCATCATCCTTTCATGGTCAGTCCGTGTTGGGTCAGTTGCCCTGGCGTGTGATATGCTCCTGTGGGTTACGGAGTGTGGCGCGAGCGAGTTTCATACTCGCTCGCGCAAGTGTTCTTTCTTCGTGGTGAAACATGGTCCGGCCCAGTCAGGTGGCCTGGTCTGTAGTTATGTTTAGTCGTCTGCGTTAGCGTAGAGTACGTTAACCCTCGGTCCTCAAACGGCAAGTTCGTCGAACTTGCCGTTTTTTATTTTATATGTTAATTTACGTCGCAGACTTCAGCCCTCTCCTCACCCCTCAACTTCAACCCGAGACTCTGTTCTATTTATATGACAAAGAAAATCCAGCAAAAACACAGTGTGTTTTGGAAACACGGCAAACACAAAGGTGGTCAACACACCGCGATGGTCCTAGACCGTCGGGCCAGTGAATTACAAAAGAAGCGTGAGGCGCTCAAACCAAAAATGTATGGCTCGCCCATTGAAGCGGTTCGAGCCGCCGCGAAAAGGATTGGTCGCTCATGAGAAAAACTGTCATGGTGGGATGTCGGGGGATTACACCGCTGCTTGTGCATCACATTATTGATCAAAGTAGGCGAGACGAGATCGCAAGTTGCTCGGATGAAAATCTTGAGGAATTCTTTGCTCGTGATGCGGAAGGCAAGATTGTTATCCCGATTCCGTGGATTCGCGACTGTGTTCGTAGTCATGTGGCTGTTCAAAAAATGCCCATTGGTTATGGTTATCAGGCGAAGAAGAGTGACGTTAAGAAAAATGTCTTTATCCTTGGTAAACCAATCCATGTTACATCGCCCGAGGGAACTACACCCGAATGGACTGTATACAGTCACCCACGCCACATGGCGAAAGGTTCGAAAAGAATCGGCTTGGTTCGGTGTCCGCAGATCAATAGCTGGCATTTTACTTTTGGTGTTGATTACGAAGAGCCGCCAATTAACATCGCAATGCTACAACAGCTTATTGCCGCCGCAGGGTGTTATGTTGGTCTCGGACTATTCCGACCAGAAGGTGGGAGTTCCTATGCCAATCAGTTTGGCAAATTCGAGCCAGTTCAGTTTAGTTTGCCGATGGAAGTGTGATTCACTTACGAATCTTTTTCTTGGTGAGGTCGGATGCGGCAATGTCAGGTAGCGTCGGTTACGGTAACGTCCTCGAGAGCGGTTAGTAATAACCGCTCTCATTTCTTGATAGGTTTGTGTATGTTTATGTCGGATGTTGTTTGGTAAATTCCGGCGTGTCTCTGGCTCCGAGTGATAACCCGGGGCTTTCTTGGTTAGGTCGGCTCGTCTTGGTTAATGTGCCGTGTTCTATCCTAGAGTACTCATCACGCTCTCCAGGTGGAGAGCGTGAATTTCATGGTTTGTCTAGGTCGGTTCCTGTAATCTGCCTTAATCTGCGATGTTGCCATGTTTGGTTCTGACCATGCCCTCCAAAAGTGGAGGGCATGGATTTCCAGGTCGGTTTAGGCAGGTTGTTTTGGTCTCGTGTTTCGCGTGTTTATGAGCCAAAGTTAGTCCCGCTTTCCGTAAGGAAAGCGGGACATTCACGGTGAGTTTAGTTAGCTTGTTGTCGAGTGGATTATTGTCAGTTTTGGTGCGGGACTTTCGCTGCATCACATTGTTTGTTGCAGTTCTCTCCGGAGCCGTTTGCTCTGGTGCACAAGACGGCCTCATTTTGAGACCGTCTTTTTAATTATTTTGATTTTTATTCAATAATATGTATTATGGTGTTTGCCGCTGTGACGGCTCGCTCGGAGAGAATGAGCATGATGGAGTGGGTGGTACTCCCGCTGGCGGCAAAAATCTGCCGCAGACACAGCGATCGTTTTGTGTTCGCACCGTCGTCATCTCGAGTTGGAAGAAACACATCACTCCAACTCAATCTCTCCGAGCACTCTGCTCTTTCGTTTTTTTTGTGAGATCGCCCCACCTGTGTGCGGCGATTTTTCTTTCTCCTGTTTTTCTTTTCTCATACGTGATACTTTATATCCCGACGCCATTAAATAATTATAAATGGGTCGGGACTCCGACTTCTTGCGGCAAGAACGTCGGAGCTTTATACTTCCCCCATGGATAAACAGGAAAAAATTGAAGAGCTGGAGGCACGAATGTCCTCGCCCCCACGATCGCGCTCTTACAACTCTCCACCAATATTTTTGTAGACATGACTCAAGATGTTAAAAAAAGAATAGCTGAACTTGAGAGCACGATGGGGCAAGCGGATTTTTGGGCGGATAAAACAAAAGCTCAAGCAATCATAAAAGAGCTCCAAGATCTCAAGGTAGAGGCTGAAGGCGTAGGGAAGTATGATCGTGGAAACGCGGTCATGACTATTTTCTCTGGCGCCGGTGGAGATGACGCGGAAGATTTTTCCGCCATGCTTTTTCGCATGTACACAAAATATATTTCAAACAAAGGTTGGTCATACAATCTTATCCATGAGAACAACAACGATCACGGCGGATACCGCAATATCACAATTGAGGTAGACGGAAAAAACGTTTACGGTACGCTCAAGAACGAATCGGGTGTGCATCGGCTAGTGCGCATTTCACCGTTTAATGCCAAAAAACTTCGCCACACGTCATTTTCCATGGTCGAAGTTATTCCAAAACTCGAAAAAACTTCAACGGATGTAGTTATTCCTGAAAATGAACTTGAAATGTCTACGGCCAAATCCGGCGGCCCGGGCGGGCAGAATGTGAACAAGCGCGAGACGGCGGTGCGCATTGTCCATGTTCCAACCAAACTCTCGGTGCATGTTACGACGGAGCGCAGTCTTGCCCAAAACCGCGAGAAAGCAATCGAACTTTTGAAAGGCAAGCTCTATAAATTACGCGAGGATGAACGGATTGCCAAAGAAAAAGGTCTTTATATTTCCAAGACCACGTCTGTTGAGTGGGGCAACCAGATTCGCTCCTACGTGCTTCATCCCTACAAAATGGTGAAAGATCATCGCACGAACGCGGAGACCGCCAAGATTGATGACGTCCTCGAAGGAGACGTGGATCTATTTATTGAAGCCGAGAAAGGTTTGTAGGTTTTTGGAAAAGATATTAAAAAAACAGCGCCGGGAAGTGCTTCGGGGCTGTTTCTGTTTGAGCCGGTTCTTAACGGCGGCTCAATGGTGGCAATTTTTTTATGATATGTCCAACATGGCCAATAATAAGTGGCAGGGCATTGATGCAGACGAAGAAGTAAAATAGTGCCATCCACCACACGCGAAAGCCTGGGGAACTTAGCCACAAAAGCAGGCCAGTGCATACAGTTGCGGCACAAATGTAGGGGATTGTGCGAGCCACACTTTGCCAAGTTATTTTTTTAATCATTTTCATTCGTGTGTTCTTCTTCCTTTATGATATAGGGCTTGTTTTCTTGGTCAAGGGAGAACTTTCCGACTCTTTCTACTCGATACTATAACCCATCTAAAAATAAATGGCTAAAACAAACAACAGAATTTCGAGGCAAAAACAGAGGATGAGGAAGGAGGCGCATTTCCCGTGCGAACGACTGACGAAACTCTGTTTTTGACCGACATTCTGTTGTTTGATAGCCAAATCTTCTCATGTTTTTATTGGTTTATTTTGAGATGGGTTCTATATACTATATACTACATACTGAACCATCATTTACCCGATAAAATTTTTCGGGAAATATCTGCATGGTCCTCATCTTCAACCTTAATTAATAGAAATTTTTTACTTACGTTATTTAATTGACGGTGAAAAATTTTTACGGGTAAATGATTTACTTCGACAAAGTTTCAAAAATATACTCTGACAAATCAGTCGCGCTCGATACTGTCACATTCACTATTGAGCCCAAAGAGTTTGTGTCGGTTGTCGGCCATTCTGGGGCGGGCAAAACAACGCTTCTTAAGATGATTTTAGCCGAAGAAAAGCCGTCTGCCGGTTCGGTGCTTTTCGAATCGAAAAATGTTCACAAACTTCGCCGGAGCGAAATGGCTAAATATCGCCGCCGCATCGGCATGGTTTTTCAGGATTTTCGTCTGCTCCCCAACAAAACTGCCTACGAAAACATTGCCTTCGCCATGGAAGCGGCGGGCCGAACCGACGAGGAAATTGAGGGAGACGTGCCGCACGTGCTCGAGCTTGTTGATTTGGCCAACAAAATCTGGAGTTTTCCCCACGAACTTTCTGGCGGGGAGAAACAGCGCGTGGCGATTGCTCGCGCCATTGTGAATCAGCCGGACATTATCATTGCCGATGAACCGACTGGCAACCTTGACCCCATCAATACTTTCGAGATCGTGCAAATTTTAAAGAAGGTCAACGATCTTGGCACCACGGTCATTTTGACGACGCACAATAAGGGGGTGGTGGAGTCGGTCGGCAAGCGCGTCATCACGCTGGATCGTGGCAAGGTCATTCGGGATGACAAGCATGGGAAGTACGTCCTTTAATTCGGGACGAAAATAAAGGACATTTTCAATTTTTAATTTACAATTTTTAAACATTGAGACATTTCGGGCTTTGATTGAAAATTGTAAGTTGAAAATTAACTTAATACACTCTGTAATATACGCTATAATTAGGACTTATGTTTTGGGTTAACACTAAAAGAATAATTCGCACCGGACTCCTTAGTTTTTGGAGGAACGCTTTTGTCTCGTTGGCGTCTGTTTTAGTGCTGACCGTAACTTTGTTTGTGATTGGTTCACTCGTTTTCAACAACGCGCTTCTCCAATCTTCTCTCGATGAACTCAAAAGCAAAGTTGATGTAAACGTCTATTTTGTGACAAGCGCGTCGGAATCTGACGTCTTGGCGCTCAAAAAAAATCTAGAGGCTTTCCCCGAGGTTGCCGAAGTATCATATGTCTCACGTGAGCAGGCACTCGAGGATTTCCGAAAGCGGCATGAAAATGATGAACGCACGCTCCAAGCTCTTGAAGAGCTTGCTGACAATCCACTAGGCGCAGTCCTCAACGTCAAAACAAAAGAGCCTTCGCAGTATGAAAACTTGAGCAATTTTCTGAAAGACAATCCGCCGCTTGGCGCCGACGGCAAAGCGATTGTGGACAAGGTGAATTATTATCAAAACAAAGTTTCGATAGATCGCTTAAGCGGCATCATTCGCGATTCTGAAAGATCAAATATCGCCAAAACGCTCATCCTCGTTCTCATTTCCATCGTGGTGACTTTCAATACCATCCGCCTTGCCATCTTTACCTCGAGGGAAGAAATTTCCGTTATGCGACTGGTTGGCGCGAGCAACCGCTACATTCGCGGGCCGTTTATCATCGCCGGAATTATGGATGGCATCGTGGCGGCAGTCATCTCAATTATTCTCTTCTATCCGCTGACCTATTGGTTTGGGCCGCTCTTTTATCCGTTCCCGATTTTCCTGGCGGACAATATCGGTTCACTCGCGCTCTTTGATTACTACGTTTCGAACTTTGGTCAAATTTTTTTCATTGTTATGATCTCGGGTATTTGCCTCGGTGCGATCTCAAGCTATCTGGCAGTCAGAAGGTATTTGAATGTCTGAACACATTATGATACCCTCAAGTGATGATTACTGATTTTATAGACTCAAAATTAAAGAATGCTTCTTACAAAATCCTCGGTGACAGCACCTATTTCGGTGAAATCCAAGGTGTTAAAGGCGTGTGGGCGAACGTTGATTCTCTTGAAGATTGTCGTCGAGAATTGAAAGAGGTTCTGGAAGATTGGTTGGTAGTCAAGATACGAGCTGGCGAAAAGGTGGCAGGTTTTTCATCAGCTTTTAACAAAAAACGAAGGGCGTATGCCTAGGAGTATTTCTTTGCGCGATTTGGTTCGCGGATTTAAGAAATCTTTAAGGGACCTTTTTCCGGTAGCAAACATTTGTTTATGGCAAAAGGCGGTTTGAAAGTTAGGATTCCCAATCCGCATCGGGGTGATATTTCGCCGCACTTGCTAGCGGAAATCTTAAGACAGGCCGGCATTTCGCGAAGTGGGTGGCTAAAAGTTAATGATTAAAAAATATGGAACCGCAAGATAATTTTCCACTGGATGTAAATCAGCAAAATATGCCACCAATTTCGCCGATACGTGAATCGATATCACAGCCCGCGCCGCAAAAATCACAAAGGCGATTTTTGCGGTTGTCTTTGCTGGTCGTTGGCTCATTAGTAATTGCCGGCGGGGTTTATGCTTTCTTTTCAGTCTATAGTCAACAAGCAGCCCCACAAGAGACTTCCCAGCTTCCAATAGGACAGGCAACCAATGATCAAAATTCGACAATAGCTTCGACCACTTCAAATATTCCCGCCGATTGGAAAACGTGTCTCAATTCTAAATATGGCTATCAGATTAAGTACCCATCAAATTGGAATGTTTATAAACCAAGCCACGGCGAGACTAAGCAGTCTAGTTGCGAGGAAGGTTCAGCGATTATTTCTTTATCATTTAACCTTTATGACACAAGTGCGCCTAATTTAACTATCGACGTATCTGACCCAATTCGGCTGAAAGGTACGATATATGAAGGAAGCACGTCGCTCGAGGACTATTTCACAAGAAATTCCTCACTTCCGAGAGGTATAATCTACAAAACAGGTCTTGATAGAGAGCCGCTAGTTTGGACGGGTAATGGCAATTTTCTCTCTTTTCACGATGGTTCCGTTTTTATTTTTCGCTTTCGCAATATCGGAGATATTCAACAGGGCGAGATTCTTTCAAGTTTCAGGTTCGATCAACCAAAATCGGCAACCCAAGATAGTTCCATTGCCAATAATCAAACATCGGGTTCGAAAATTTACTGGTATCAACAATCGGTACCCGGTTTTGAAATTGAATATCCAGTGACTTGGAGCGTTATAAACCCTCCGCCAAAATGTGTCAGCTCGAGATGCAATGCGGGTTTCTTACAAGCCGTAGATGGCAGTGGTGTTGTCATGTCAGTAGAGAGTGTTTCTGCTGAATACGTCAATCAAACATTGAATCAGTTTTTGGACAGGAAAGATAAAACGGGTCAGACGGTATATGGAGGTTCTCCTTCTAAAACCGTTCTTTCCGAAAGAGAAATCTCTCTGGACGGTACAAATGCTATTCAGAGGATAGAGATGTGGAATGCAACCGGTTTTAAAACAGTCATAACATATGTCAAAAAGAGTTCTTTAGTTTATGAGTTTCAGCTCAAGGTAGGTTCACCCGGCAATTATTCCGTGGAAAACCTGAACAATTACAATCAAATCCTCTCCACCTTCAAATTTACCAAGTAGTAGCATTTTTAAGAAATTTCACCAGTCGTGGCCATGAAAAAGAATAACCACAAATACATTTTCGTTATCGGCGGGGTCATGTCGGGAGTCGGCAAGGGTGTTTCGACCGCGTCGTTTGGCACCATTTTAAAATCAAAAGGTTTTCGCGTCTCTCTCATCAAAGCCGATCCGTATTTGAATGTTGACGCAGGCACTATGAACCCCACCGAGCACGGTGAGGTTTTTGTTTTACATAATGGTTTGGAGACCGATCAGGACATGGGCAATTACGAGCGGTTTCTGAATGAAGACATGCCACCCGAAAATTACATGACCAACGGCATGATTTTTAAATATGTCATTGACAAAGAGCGCGCGCTTGGCTATAAAGGCAAGTGTGTTGAGCCGGTCTATCATATCACCGAGGAAATTTTGCGGCGGATTGAAGAATCGGTAAAGAAAACAAAATCTGACATCACTGTTTTCGAAATCGGTGGCACGGTTGGCGAATATCAAAACGCCATTTTTCTCGAAGCCGCCCGAATTTTGAAATTGCGCCACCCAGATGATGTCATGGTTGTGCTCGTGAGCTATTTGCCGGTGCCAAACAATCTTGGAGAGATGAAGACCAAGCCGACTCAAAACGCGGTGCGCCAGCTCAATTCTTATGGCCTCAATGCTGACATGATTATTGCGAGGAGCGAAGTAATGCTTGATGAAAAACGTAAAGAAAAAATTGCCATTTCAACGGGCGTTCCGGCGCGAAACGTTATTTCCGCGCCGGACATCGATAGTATTTACGAAGTGCCGATTAATTTTGAAAAGGATGGTTTGAGCAAGCAGGTACTTTCGTTTTTTAAGCTCGCGCCGCGCAAGAAAGATTTGGTGGAATGGCGCGCGATGATCAAGCGTATGAAATCTCCGAAGACCGAAGTGAAAATTGCGGTCGTGGGTAAATATTTTGATACAGGAGATTTTACCCTTTCTGACGCCTACATTTCTGTTATCGAGGCGCTCAAGTTTTCCGCTGGCGCGGAGAAGACCAAGGTCACACTTTCGTGGGTGAACGCCAAAAAATTTGAGACGAACACACTCCCGATTGAAAGTTTGAAAGAATACGACGGTATTATCGTGCCTGGGGGGTTTGGCGAGTCGGGCATCGAAGGCAAGCTCATGGCCATTCGCTTCGCGCGAGAAAACAACATTCCGTACTTCGGACTTTGTTACGGTATGCAGCTCGCGGTTATTGAATACGCGCGCAACGTGCTGGGCATCGCGGATGCGAACACTGGCGAAATTGATCCGGAGGGTGAACATTTGGTCATTGATATCATGCCGGATCAGAAGAAAAAATTGGAGGATGGAAATTATGGCGGCAGTATGCGGCTTGGAGTGTATCCGTGCGTTTTGAAAAAGGGGACTGTGGCGAGCGAAGCGTACTCTGATTCCAAAAGCTACAAGCTACAAGCTCCGAGCTTCAAGCTAATTAATGAACGTCATCGTCACCGTTACGAAGTGAACAACGCTTATATCGAAGAGCTAGAAAAAGCCGGTTTGGTTTTCTCCGGCACGTCACCCGATGGCACACTCATGGAAATCGCCGAGTTACCCCGCAAAACTCATCCGTTTTTTGTGGGTACGCAGTTTCATCCGGAATTTCTGGCGCGACCTCTCGCTCCACACCCGCTCTTCACCGCATTTATTAAGGCTGCACTAAAACGAAAAACTTGAAAATGATGTACGGTGATTTGCCCATGTCTTTAAAAAAGTTTGCTCGGGTAAACCCACACCACTTTTCACCGCATTTATCAAAGCTGCGCTTGGAAAGAAAAAATAAACCAGAGTAGACCCTTTTAGCGAACAATGCTAACATGTAGAGTAACATGCAAGCAGGGTTCAGAGATAAGGCTATTGAGTTGAGGAGACAAGGTCTCTCATATTCAGAAGTCTTGAAACAGGTACCAGTAGCGAAGTCCACGCTATCATTGTGGTTGCAAGATGTCGGTTTGAGTAAAAAGCAAAAACAGAGATTGACAGAAAAGAAGCGACAGTCTGCTTTAAGGGGGGCTTTATCTCGAAAGAATTGGCGTATTAAAAGTAGTAAGGAAATTATAGAAAAAGCTGAAAGAGAAATTGGCCGTCTTTCGGAGCGAGAGCTATGGCTTATTGGGATAGCTTTGTATTGGGCGGAAGGATCTAAAGAAAAGGAAAGTAGGCCAGGTTCGGGTGCTCAATTCACAAATTCTGACCCTGCCATGATAAGATTATTTCTGCACTGGCTTACAGTGGCTTGTAAGATCGAAAGAGAAAGAGTGTACCTTGAAATATACATCCATGACACTTGCAAGGACAGAATTCCTGAAGTTGTTGAATTTTGGTCGAAAGTTAGTGGTTTCCCGAGATCAACTTTTCAGCATATTTATTTCAAGAGAAGTAAAATAAAAATACATAGACAAAACATAGGGAATTCGTATTATGGAATCTTGCGTATTCGTATCAGAGGTAGTTCTACTTTTCATCGTCAAATTGCTGGTTGGACGCTAGGAATAGCGAAAACATGATAGTGTAGGTGGGTTCAGATTTGTGTCATTCGTGCCCACAGCTGGGGGATCGTCTAATGGTCGGACATGCGCCTTTGAAGCGTAGAATCTTGGTTCGATTCCAAGTCCCCCAGCTGTGGGTGGGAAAGGGTATCAGTCATTTTCCGAGGTTAGTCCTTGGGGATACAAAATATTTTGATGATTTGAGAGATCATAAATCAAGTGATTTAACTGGAAAGCCGACAAAACAAGACAAG
>Ga0209542_10002315_pt1 | contig 42819 bp, 41 predicted proteins | sample RifCSPhighO2_01_FD_184028 | JGI IMG/M metagenome (GOLD analysis project Ga0209542, IMG submission 184028) | Soil microbial communities from Rifle, Colorado - Rifle CSP2_plank highO2_0.1 (SPAdes) (version 2) | ecosystem: Environmental > Terrestrial > Deep subsurface > Rock core/Sediment ... | reverse complement strand
ACGGACAACGAAGAAGAAGCGAGATGGGAGACAAGCATAGAGGGTATGCTTCTTTTCTTTTTCCTGAATTTATGCAAAAGGAGGGCTACGATGGGATAATTTACATTGAGGGTGGTGATATTCCAGAGCAAAAAAATCCAACAACTTATGTGTTTTATGGTCTCGAAAAAGTTGGAACTTTTGAAAGTTGGCGAGAAACTAAGCAATAATCAACCTTAAGATTTTAAGGAAATATATTATGACAATAACTTCATATTAATAGAAATAATCTAACCCCATATCCTAATGTCTTTTTCACAACTTCATATTAGCACTTATTTAAATAAATTATTTATTATGTCGAAATGATTAGAATACTTTTTTTACGGAAGCTGTAAGTTGAGAAAGAATCAAAGAATTCAATGGATTGAAGTTTATTTGGCTTACCCCCTCTTTTGAAGATAACTAGCCAATTATTTATTCTCGGTACTCCAAGAACGTCAATATTTCTTTATGCCGTTTCAGTCTTTAAGACGCTGTGTTTTTAAACTGCTGGTCAACCATTTTATACAATTCCACCATAAAATCGGTGTCCATTTTTCTCCTCTCCCGCACATACCTTTTAGCTAATTCTGTACTAAGAGTTCTCGCAATTTCATAAATTCTTGTACCCTTATAAGAGTCATCGCTATCTTTCTGAGTAACATCGCTTTCATTATTCTCCGAACCATAACCTTCCGGCAACCCCCCAAGCACTTTTTCCCAATTCTGCCCAAGATCTGTGTAAGGTCCCGGACTTTTCCTTCTGTTTCTCCACTCCTCAACATCTTCTCTAATAACCGCCTCCAAGACTTGACCTGTTTTTTCTTTATCAACCTCTATAGAAATGGGTGATTTATCGTCTAAATCTGTAACTTGCTCTTGCTCCTCCTCAATTCTTTCTTTACCAAAAGTTTCTAGGTAGGTTGTAACAAGCTCGTTTGTTACTTCAACATGACTACCTTTTACTCCTTGTAACTTCTCTAAGACTTGTGCCACTTCAGGTCGTTGTTCAGAAGTTTTAATTAAATCCCGGAAATCTTCTTTTTGAAAATTGCGGTGCTGAATCTCATGTAACAAACTTACCACCGCTCTATCTGATGCATCTTCATACAGTTTCTCAACATCTTCTGCGGAATCGGTTGGTAAAATACTTGGATTTGAAACCCAATATAAAATATCAGCCGTCTCTTCAGGTAATCTTCCGGACTCAACAAAATTATTTATTGGTTCCCCTTTTTGGCTACCTTCTCTTGGGTAGTATTGAAGACTAACTACTACTTCCTCTGGGATCGATTCTCCATACAAAACTGATAAATCTGTTAAATGTCTGTTTATTGTTTCTGCTTTTTCTTGTACATTGCTGTCAAGTCTATTCTTCCATTGCTTTAGAGTTTCTTGGGACATTTCCCAAGCTCTCTCCTTCACCTCTTCGAATGAAATGTCTTTTTCTTTTATGATTCCTGTATCCATATTTTGCTGTACAATTTCTGGAGGTGTGTCACCAACTTCGTCCATAGTTACATTCTATACAAATTAGAATCAGTTCTCGTGTCCATCTTAAGCAACCTATCTATACCCCTGCGCTTGGATGTTAAATAATTCAGCGTACAAACCTTCTTCTTTCATTAATTTTTTGTGATCTCCTTCTTCAATTATTCTTCCCCCCTCAAGAACTAAAATTCTATCCGCATTTCTGACTGTTGAGAAACGGTGGGAAATAATTACAACGGTTTTATCTTTCTGTAAACTTTGCACTTTTTGGAAAATTTCGTATTCAGCTTTAGCATCTATTGCACTTGTCGGCTCATCAAGAATTAAAACCGGCGCGTTTCGATAAAAAGCTCTGGCTAATGCCAATTTCTGCCACTGTCCACCCGATAAATCAATTCCTCTTTCAAACATTTTGCCTAATATTTGATTCCTACCCTCCGGTAAAGTATCTATATATTTATCAGCACCGGATTGAGCAATTGCCTGTTTTAAAAATTTGACTTTCTTTGGTCGGGATAAATCTCCAAAATAAACATTCTCTTTAAAAGTAAATTGATATTTTATAAAATCCTGGAACAATGCTCCGATTCCTTTATGCCAATAATTTAAGTTAATATCTTTTAAATTTATACCGTTAATCAAAATTTCTCCGTCCGTAACATCATAAAACCTAAGCAGAAGTTTGATAATGGTTGTCTTTCCGGCACCGTTCTCACCCACCAATGCAACTTTCTCACCGCTACTTATAGTTAGATTAAAATCTCTCAAGATGTATCTATCCGTATTGGGATATTTAAACGATATATTTTTAAATTCTATTAATGGTGGGGTTGGACTCTTGGGAACTATAATCGGTTTCGAAGGTGATTTAATAGCTCTTTCAGTTGCCAAAAAATCAAAATATTTGTCAATAAATTTATTACGGGCTGAGATGCTTGAATATTGATTTAGAATTTCCTCAGAACTAAACGTGAGATTTAAAGTTTGCTGAAAAACCAAAGTAAATTGCCCAATGCCTAATAGCCCACCCAGAACTCTCGTAAGATTAAGATATTGTGTGTACAAAAAAGCACCAAGTTGCAGCACCCGTGCAAGAAGCAGATATCCTATCCAAGGGTCGTTTGCTCTGGCAAAATTCTTATAATAAATATTTTGTTCCTTTTTAATTTTGTTAAGAATAACGGGTCCAGTTTGAAATATGGTTGCTTCTTTTGATGTCGAATCAGAAGACAAAAGGTTTTTGATATATTGGGTAACCCTGGTTAGTCGGGACTTTTTTTCAAGATAATATGGCCAGGTTTTTAAGCGAATTCTTTGCCAAGTAATATATGACGGTATTGTTGCGAACATTATAAATGGTGCAAACAACGGAAATGTTGCAGAAACCACAATAGTCGCAGTTACAAACTTAAAGATGGCGTCAACAAATCCGGTAAATCTATTTAACTGCATTTGCATACTCCCTTTTACACCCTCTAGCTGTGCAATCAAGTTTTGAAACTCCGGATTTTCAAATCTTGCAGGATCAAGTTCGGATAATTTTTTACATATTTGAATATCTATATAGCTTTCAAACTTGTTCAGAAGAAAGTTCTCTTTAACATCTAAAAAGCTTTTCAAAAACTGCTTTAATAACGTTGCAGCCAAATAAACAAGAATAATCCAAGATAGATCATTAAAGGTAAGTGTTTTTTGTCCCTGAAATAAATCGAGAAGTCTTGCTAGAAGTAAAACTTGCATGAGAGGATAAAGAGTACTATCGTATAGTTTACTAAGTAATGAAAGCAGTGCATAAAATCCGTTTGCCTGCCAAGCGATTGAAAACACTCTAACCCCATAACTTAAAGTCTTTTTCACAATTTAATATTAACACTTAGCGAGTACGCAGGAAATTCTGAAGCATTCAAAGAAGCTTATAGCCCATTTGCGTAAAGTGGGTATCGAAGGTAAATGCCGTATTTATTTTTAACTCCTTCATTACCACATAACTTGTACAATCCGTAAAAGACCACTCTTTATCTTTGTTAAAACGCTTAAAGATTTCTTTTGCCTTAAGAAAAACTTCTTGACTAATCCATTCGATCTTGATGTTTGACTCGGGTCGAAAAATCCACTCCAATAAATGCACTGCGAAACGGTATCCTCCTTTTTGTCGTGTTAGCAATGTTGTTGTAGCTTCGTCGATAATATAGTCAGTTGTCAGAAGAATAATTTTCTCTTCCTGAACCTTACTTAATAATTCTTGGGCTTCTTTGTAGCGTTGATCGTTCGGGTTGTTTATTGAATATAAAGGACTAGCATCTATTAATATCGTCTCCATTATTTCTTTTTAGGTGCGCCGTATAAGTAGTGATCAATATTAGAAGACACATCTTTCGGACCTGAAATTTTATATTTTTTAGCCAACTTTTCAGCACTTTCCGCCATCTTTAGAAGAGTCTCGACGCCCGACATTTTTTTTACTTTCTTCCTTCTCGCTCTCTTTTTTTCGGCTTTAACTTTATCCGCCAAATAAGTCCTTACCAGTTTTGAAATAGACTGATTTTTCACTTCTGAGAGATATTCCAAATCCCTTTTAGTTTCCTCGTCCAGAAGTATTTGGGTTCTTTGCAACATACACAATAATATTACACAACTTAGGTGGTTTGTCAACAGTTCATTCAGAAAAAAATAGCCCTGTAGGTTTCAATTAATCTCGTATCACTTGTAAAGTGACAAAAAAATAATTAAAAAATACAGGGCATTAGCACCTCACACAAAAAGTTTATTTGGGTTATACGTGGCTAATATTAATTCCCAAGTTAAAATCACGCTCTTTTTCTATAATCCACCTGGGATTAATGTAAATTATCCCGCTTTGGTTATCACCGCCAACTACTATCCTTTCACTTTTTTCAACACCTCTGCACCAAGTAAACCAGCCCTTCATCAAACGATCTTTTCTGGCCCTACTGTATAGCAAAAGCATGTAAATTACTTCGCAGGCTCGAGGAACTTCATATTCCCTCGCATATTTGGCAATGTATTCCAACTGCTTTTCGAATGGTTCATACAAAGACGTTCCCCAAGGCGATTTGCTGATCAAATACCACCTAGCAAAAACTTTATCTGAAGCAAACAATTTGGAATAAATATCTTCACGAAGGGAAGATTCTCCCCCCAATAAGTTTTGTAGGTCAACTATGCTGAAAGGGTATCCAGGGAAAAGCAGACAACTGTCTTTAGTTTCTCTCAAAGTCTGTTCGGAATAGGGAATCTCTGCAAGTATTCGAGTTTGATGTGGACTGAAAATTAAGCCAAAATATCCTTGGACTTCTCCAATTCCGATAAAATTATTTCCCATTATTTCCCGAGCGCGTCTTTGGCTAGATGTGTCTTCATATCCATTATTAAAGGCTAAATTGACAAGCTTTCGGGCTAAATTATTTTCAGGGCTTTGAATGATTCTCTGGACTAACCAGGGCTTCATGCCTGCTCTCTGCAAAGCCAAAATTAATTCGTGTCCCTGGCTGTATGAAATTTGACCGCTTTCTTGGCTCACGACGAGCTTTGTCATCGCACACCATCATCCTTTCTTTTTGTTAAAGGTTAAAAGTTAATTGTTGCAAGTTAATTTGGTAAGGTGCTTTGCGGCAATAGTAAACTCAATAGAAAGATAAGTCAATTTTTGTGCTAAACTGAAATTAAGCTAATATGAAAACGAAGAGACTCCCATTGCTAGACTTCGTCAATCACAAATTCCATACTCCAACCTGGCTATTTTTTGTTTTATCAATAGTTTTCATACTCCGTATTCCTTCATTCTTTGAGCCTTATTCATACGGGGATGAGATGATCTATTTAACTTTGGGTGAAGCAATCAGGCGCGGTATTCCCCTATATAGCGGAATTCACGACAACAAACCTCCCCTCCTTTATATAATTGCGGCAATTTCAGGAAGTTTATTTTGGTTTAAGGCAATGCTGGCCATTTGGAATATCCTAACAATTTTTCTTTTTTGGAAACTTGTCCAAGCTCTTTTCCCCAAAAGGATCAGGTTGCATAAAGTCGTCACATCAATCTTTGCAATCCTAACCACCATTCCTCTTCTTGAAGGAAATATTGTCAATGCTGAGCTTTTTATGATCGGAACGACGATTGCGGCGTTTCTCGTTCTTTTAACTCGTAAGCTTAATTTTAAGAATTTATTTTTCGCAGGCATGCTCTTTTCATTTTCAGCACTATTTAAAATACCGGCAGCTTTTGATCTTCCCGTAATAATTTTCGCTTGGTTAATTTTTATGAAAAAGACAGCCCGAAAAGATATTCTAAAAATAGGAGTCAGCTCTTTATTCCTAATCGCCGGATTTTTAACGCCCATTCTAATTACTTTTGTCTGGTACTATCTAAGGGGTGCTTTCAATCAATATCTGGTAGCGGCATTCTTACAAAATGTTGGCTATTTATCGAGCTGGCGCCCATCTGATGTTGAAAAATCTTTTTTGGTTAGAAATGCTCCGCTTTTACAAAGAATTCTGGTTGTTTTACTGGGAATGGTAATCCTATACTGGAAAAGGGGGAAACTTTCACAGCAATTTATATTTACTACCCTTTGGCTACTTTTCAGCCTTTTCGCGGTTACTTTATCTGAGCGGCCTTATCCGCATTACCTACTTCAAAGTGTGGGGCCTATTTCAATCCTACTGGGATTACTTTTTTCCAATAAAAACTACGAGCAAGTTCTTGTAATAATCCCTCTAACGCTCGCTTTTTTTGTACCCGTATATTATAAGTTTTGGTATTATCCGACCACGACATACTACGCTCGTTTTGTTAAGCTCTCAATAGGAAAAATTACCAAAGAAGAATACCTTTCGACGTTTGGGAATCAAGTACCAAGAAATTATAAAATTGCCAACTACATAATTTCTTCATCAAGGCCCGATGATAAAATCTTTGTATGGGGGGACAGTTCTCCGATTTATGCCCTTGCAAGAAGACTCCCTCCCGGAAAATATGTCGCCGACTATCATATTAAAGACTTCTCAAGTCCTGCAGAAACCGCCGCTATTTTAACTTTGGAAATGCCCAGCTTTATAGTGATATTACCCGCCTCTCAAGAATTTCCGGAGATTAAAAATCTACTTTTTAAAAACTATGGCAAAGTAGAAGAAGTTGAGGGCGCACAAATTTGGAAACTGTTAAAACCTACTCTTCGGGGACTTAACAACTTCAATTTCTCAGTCAAATAGGTTGTTTTTGTACGCTGGTCTTTGCGCTATAAATTAGGGCAAATTAGGTATAAAATTGCTAGTGAGTTCTCTTCTTATGACAAAAAATAAAGTTTCTACGCATAGTACTTTGGTAAAAGAAAGCCTTAGTTTTCAAAGGACTCCTTTAGTGAAACTTTTACGTCTATCGTTTATTTTATCTTTGGTAAATATCGTTGTGGTTTTATTGATTAAAAATTTTCTACCTCCCCAGATACCTCTATACTATGGCTTGGCAGAAGGGCAGGAACAGCTGTCAGGCACGCTAGGCCTAGTCGTTCCGGGAATTCTTTCGTTGTCTTTGACTTCCGTAAACACTATTATTATGTTTTTTGTTAAGGATAATTTTATTAAGCAGACTCTAATTATTTCATCGCTTGTTGTAACAATTTTTGCAACAATAACAACCTTAAAGATAATCCTTTTGGTCGGTAGTTTTTAACTGAAGGCGGACTTATGTATGAGTATTGGAAATTATTATTTTTACCCCTAACTACTGCTTTTATAGTAGTTTATTTATCGACTCCGTACGTTATAAGATTTGCAAACAAATTCGGCCTTATCGACGACCCCAAAAAAAATAAGCACCCGAAAGTAATTCATACTTACCCCGTCCCCAGAGCCGGAGGGTTGGCGCTATTTGCAGGAATCCTTATTGCGTCTTTTATTTTTCTTCCAAAAGATAAGCACTTGCTGGGGATTATTTTGGGTTCATTTTCTTTAGTTACCATGGGAGTAGTTGATGATAAATATAACTTAAATCCATATTTAAGACTCGCAATACAATTTGCAACAGCTGCGATCCCGATTGCTGCAGGAATCGGGATCGCCTATATTACAAATCCGTTGGGAGGAATCATCGATCTGTCACACCCCCAAATAAGTTTTAGCCTTTTGGGCGATCCAAAAAGTATTTGGATCCTATCAGATCTTTTCGCACTTTTTTGGATCGTAACCTTAATGAACTTTGTAAATATGGGGGCAAGCGGACTCGACGGACAGCTTTCGGGAACAGCAGCAGTCGCTGCATTGACAATTGCCGCCCTTTCTTTAAAATTCAGTGCCGATGTAACCCAATGGCCGGTAATAATACTAGCATCGATTACTGCCGGAGCTTACTTAGGATTTCTCCCCTTTCATATATTTCCACAAAAAATTATGCCGGGGTTTGGCGGCTCGACTCTCGCCGGATATCTCTTGGGAGTTCTGTCAATTCTATCGACCACAAAAGTCGGGACACTCATGGTCGTACTAGCCATTCCCTTGATCGACACAGGTTTCACAATTATTCGAAGAGTTTTATCGGGAAAATCACCTTTTTGGGGTGATAAAGGGCACTTACACCATAAATTACTCGATATCGGATTAAGCAAAAGACAGGTGGCGTTTTTTTACTGGGGAATAACAGCCTTTTTGGGAATACTTTCTCTTAATTTGAATGCATCATATAAGTTCTATACAATTATTGGAATAACGGCACTCTTGGGAGGAATAACCCTATGGTTAACCCACAGATCGAAAACATAAAAGGTTCTCCGTTTAACTGGGAAGTGATGGTTCAAGCGGTTAAAATCGCCAGACCTGTTCATTGGGTTAAAAACCTATCGCTTTTTGCGGCTTTAATATTCAGCGGCAACCTTTTAGTCAGGTCACAAATGATTACAGTTCTTTTTGCTTTTTTTTCATTCAGTCTGGCAACGTCCGCAACTTATATATTAAACGATATCCTCGACGCCGAATCAGACAAACTTCATCCGATCAAAAAAAATCGTCCCATTGCCGCGGGAAAACTGCCTATATATTTAGCTTTAGTAGAAATTGCAGGTTTGGTATTGACTTCAATATTTATTGCTTCACAACTAAACAGCCTATTTCTTCTCACAATTGTTGGTTACTTATCTCTTCAAGCTGCGTATAGCTTGGGATTAAAAAATATTCATATTATTGATATCCTGATTATCGCCGCCGGATTTGTGATAAGAGTTTATGCGGGAGCTTTTGTAATAAATGTTCACCTTTCTGTCTGGTTTCTTCTCTGTGTGATTTCGACTGCACTTTTTCTTGCTTCAGGCAAAAGAAGGGCTGAATTAAATATATTAGAGACTAGTGGCGTCACCAGAAAAACCTTACTTAAATATCAGCGCGAGCTACTAAATTCGTTTGTTACAATGTTTGGTAATGCAGCCTGGATGAGTTGGGCACTATTTACTTTTTTTGAATCTCCTAGAGCATCTCTCCCCGTCTGGATTGTGCTTGCCGAGATCTCAAGAACTACAACAATAAATAAACTTCTGATGATAACAATACCCGTGGTTATTTTTGGGATAATGAGATATCAAAGTTTAATTTTTGAAAGTAAATCAGAAGCGCCGGAGCGACTTTTATTAACCGACAAAACACTGATCTCCTCAGTTGTTTTATGGACCGTCCTTGTTGTTTGGATTATCTATGGAGGTTTATCTATATAAAAAACTTAATTTAGAGGTGTGGGTGTAACAATCTTTGCCGGTGTTGGGGAAGGCTTTTTAACTGACGGCGTTGGAGTGGTACTTAATGTTCCCGCCGATACTTTTTTTGCATACTGATTGGTTATCCAACCTTCCTTGCCCTCTTCATACTCAATTTTGTACCAACCGCTTTTTTCGTCCTCGCCGAGTAAATTGTACTTTTCTCCGGGTTCAACCTTACCAACCTCATCAGCCAGAGTTGAGGGTTCCTTTCTCACTCTCAGGTATCCTGTGGGTGTAGATAAAATTTCTATTTGAATCTTCGTTTCTTCAGTACCCGTCGGAGGGGGAGTTGGTGTGGTGAGAGAAGAAGGTTCGGCTTTCGCCAGCTGAACTATTGCAGTTAATTTATAACCCAAATGGGTTTTAACTTCCACGTTTTTTTCCAAGTATCCATCCATTGTGAGAGTTAGCTTATGTTCTCCGGGAGAAATAAAATTTGTCTTATGAGGAGTAAAGGCTCGGTCCTTGCCGTCGATTACAACCTGAGCTGAATCTGGAATTGATATTATCACAAGAGAGGTTTGGCTTCTGTCTATTTTTTCAAACGAAATTATTTCGCCACTCGAGGTATCCTGAAGTTGTCCAAAATCTCTTTTAATTACAGTTTCGACACCTTGTACTAGGGTAATTTTCGTGTCATACGGAGCCAACGGATTTTCAAACGACTCGGGGATTAGCCTTAAAACAATCTCGCCGGGGGTTCTCTTATTTCTGTAAGGAGTTCTACCTACCTGTTCCCCGTCAATATAAATATTTGAAGAAGGATTAGAATCTATATAAACACCTGCAATTTTCGGTTTAAAAAAACCTATAATAAACAGGATCATCCCAACAGATATGCCTACGCCTACCAAAATTAAACCTACCAGCTTTAGTTTTCTCACGAGAGCCAAGTGTAGCAAAAACAATTAGGCTTGACAACATAAATTTATATCATTAAAATTTAATTAGCACTCTATAAGTGCAAGTGCCAAAATCTTCTTTCGAAAAAGAAAAACAGGTTAAGGCTTGACGCCATTGATTAAATTAGATTTTAGTCCCATCGAGCACAACCCGGTGGAACTTTGTTTTTGAGGCTAGTTTAATATACAATAAGGCTCAACGGCCGGATGGTGAAGTAGAAACACGGGTGTCTGCAAAACATCTATGCGCGGGTGCGATTCCCGCTCCGGCCTCCAAACTTGACTTTTAGGGTTTTTGCGGTGTAAAATTGCCAATATCTCGCAATGTTGCGGGATTTTTTTGTTTTATCCATCAGATAAGTAAATCATTAATGAGGATAATCGTTTCCCCAAACGAGATTTGGGGATTATGATACGTTTTTCCTTTCATCTGTCCCCCAAGTACCGCTTGGATTTAAAACTCACCAAAAAGCGTAAAGACTTGGATGAAGTGCCCTTTCTGCCGCCCTTAGGGAAAATTCTTCGTGTAAGAAAAGGTAATCGAATATCCCGCTTTTTCAAACACATTTTTGAACATTCCAAAGCTAAAAGGTTTTTGGGGGTTAATCTCGCCGCCTTACTTTTTGCGAGTACTCTCGTGCCGTCGACCAACTTTTCTTTTGCGATAGCAGAAACAAACACCACTCAGGTTCCCCTCGTACTGACAACCCAAAGCGGAATTCAATACCCTGTCAAAAACATTAAAATAACACAGGAGTTTAGATTTTATCATCCCGGAATCGACATCGACGGAATAACAGGCGATGCAATTTACCCGATTATGGCCGGAAAAATGGAGTCAACTGAGTATTCAAGGTTCGGTTACGGAAATAATATAATAGTAAACCACGGCAACGGCATTACGTCTTTGTATGCTCATCTTTCCAAAATCGAAGTTTCTAAGGATCAGGAAGTGTCAAAGGAAACAGTTTTAGGTAAAATGGGCGCAACCGGCTGGGCTCGGGGGGATCACCTGCATCTCGAAATCCGCGAAAACGGAAAAGCTCTCAATCCCCTAACAATTTTACCTCGTTAAGGGTTTTCGAGCGTCTTCCAAATGTACCACGAAGCTACTGTTCTCCACGGTTTCCAACGCTCTGCAAACTTAGACATCTCATTTGGGTTAAGATCTTTTTGTATAACCTTTTTAAACGCATTCCTTAAGCCCAAGTCCCCAACCGGAAATATATCAGGACGTGCCAGCGTAAACATAAGAAACATATGAGCCGTCCACTCTCCTATTCCTTTTACGGCAACAAGCTCTTTCATAACTTCCTCGTCGGGTAGCTTATCTAAACTTTCGACTTTAACCTCTTGCCTTTTAACTTTTTCTGCCAAATCTTTTACATAAACTACTTTTGCATTCGATAATCCGCACTCCCTTAATTCTTTATCGGACAGTGCCAATATCTTTTCCGGACTAACTTCAACTTCCAAAGTCTTACCCACTCTCCATTTGTGTTTGTTTGGGTTTTTTGAATCTTTTTTATCCGCAACCTTCTCTTTAATTCTATTAAATATAGAGGTTGCAGCTTTCATTGAAAGCTGTTGTTGAACAATCGAATCCACCAAGTCTTCAAAATAATATCTTTTCGGGCGTGGTTTTATTTTGCAGGAGCCGTATTTTTTAACCAATGGACCTATATATTTATCTTTTTCCAGAAACTCTTCCGCTTCTTTCCACATGAGGAAATTATACCGAAGAAATTTAGAGTTACGCAAACTCTTCTTTCACCTTCTCATCAAGATACATTTTAACCAAAGATTGATATGGAACATCCTTTTTATTGGCAATCATCTTTAGTGAATCCAAAAGAGACTCTGTAACCCTAATCGTAATAGTCTTTGTCGACATCTTAAGATTTGGAAAGCTTGGGTTGATAATTGCCTTATTAACATCAAAATAGTCAGTAGTATCATGAGTATCCCAAAAGTTTGCTTCTTCCTCTTCGCTTTTAAATTTTGGTATTTTTTTAAGTTTTTTCATTTGCTTCCACCTCCTTTTTCCAGATATTCCTTGCGTTCTTTTTTATTCTGATCTCTTGCAGAAATTACTCGAATTCTATTTTTCCTGATCATAAAAATAACACACATAAGTCTATTCTTATCTGCCCTTCCATATGCTCGGAATCTTTTCTCAAACTCAGAATGTTTTTCATCGTCATTTATAAGTAAAGGTTTATTAGAAAAAACATGCTCACATTCTCTATAATCCACACCGTGCTTTTTAATATGCTCCAGATTTCCTTTATCCCATTCAAAACCTTCTAACTTCTTAAAATCCATCATTCTAAATTAAATTGTATTTAATCATACAATACACAAGTTTAATTGTCAATAAATTATTTCTTCCCACAAAAAACCCGAAAGAGAATTGGTAAAGACATTTTTCAGCATAGTGCTGAAGAACCAATCCCTTCCGGGCGTAAGACAAGAAACAATTTTAGCGGGGGTCACCTCTCCCAGCCTTCCAAAGCTGGGACAGGAGCTTGTAAATCTCCTCCTGTTCCATTAAATCTCGGCGGTCGACTGGCTCGACCTTTTCCCCTTTTCCATCCAAAATAATTTGGATGGATTTTCTAATCTCTCTAATGGGAATATTCATCTCCCACCAGAGGGGAAACCCCCACCGGTTTGGGGAATTCGATTGAATCCCCAAAGCGAACGTCTCCCCCCTTTCGGACGTCCGGGAGCCAATAACTAAGGCTCCCTTAATCAGGCCGAGCTCTTCCTCGGCCTTGGCCAGCCAAGCTGGCCGAAAAAACCTTATACCATACACTAAACACCTCCTGTGCCTAAATACTACCTTACGGTAGCTGTAATCAGCTGGTCATCCATACCAGCGAGATGAATAGAAGGTATTTTTATTCAACTCGCTAACATGGATTTTATAAAATATCTCTTTATACATTTACACTTAGATTTTTTTAATACTGCGGAACAATAAATAATACACAAATATTTATGAAAAAATATTCCGGAAGGGGTTGATAAAGACAATGAATCAGCGAGTTGCTGAAAAACCAACCACCCTCCGGTGTAAGACAAGAATAATTGCGTAAAAATATTTGGTATCCACCTTCTGAGTTTTCGCTTTTAAAAAGCGTGGCCTTCCGATCGTACTCGGGATACCGTGATATTCTCAATCGAATATCAGAGGCATCGGAATAGCCTTAAGAAATTAATCACAAATATGATTTATTCTAATTCTCCCCAATTTTTTGTTGTAAAACCGATCGCACCCACAAAGCGCGGGTTCCATCCTTTCGTATTCACGAAATTCCCACCAATTTTTTGAAGATATTTCTCCTTTGGCAATTCCCTCCCGCACGTAAAGATCAAAAGTGCGAGCGGGGGAGAACAACTCTAAACTTACAATGTTCACCTTGTGGTGGACTCTTTGAATGTCCTGAGCGGTATGTGGATCCCACCCAAGACATTCAATAACTTCTAAAATATACCATGGCTCATTGAAACGAAATTGTTTTTTAAAACAGTTGTAGGCCAGCCATCTTTGTCGATGGCGGCGCCCACATTCAATACATTTCTCCTTCACGATTCACCACCTTTCTTATACAAAATTTAATGTGCGATAAGAGTGCACTTCAAGTGCTCTCCTACCTAATCAACCATTGATTAGGTAGCAAAGTACTCGCTCATTTAAAAATATTCCGGAAGGGGTTGGTAAAGACAAGAAGTCAGCTGAGCTGACAAAGCAAGCTGAGCTTGCAAACCAATCCCTTCCGGGCGTAAGACAAGAATAATTTACCGCTGGGAGTATTCTTGGCCTCTCCCAACTTTCCACAACAGGGACAGGAGCTTGTAAATCTCCTCAAGGTGGTCCCTCACCCGTGCCCGGCCGCTTGCCGAAGCTCAACAATATAGACCTCAACCATTTCGCCCAATTCCGAATGGAAACAGGAAAATGGCTCTTGGATAATCCCATCCCAACCCGGGGAATAAAAACGAACGCATGGTGGAATGGGAAGGGTGACTTCAACAACCGACTCGGGAAGCTCGATACGAACAGGAGCCAGTCCTGAAGCCTCGAGCAAAAGCTGGGCCGGATCGGGACTCGGTCCCTTAAACCAGCCTTCGTTGTAGGATAACTTTGGTTCGAAAACTAACAAACTTCCTTCGAACCTAATTTCCCACTTAATTGACAAGGGCAAGCTCAGAATTTTGAAATCGTCCTCATCCTTTCCCCTCGAGATTACTTGACGGAAAACTTTCCCGTCAAAGCTTCTCGTCTGCTGATACTCGAGACCTGCTTTAATCACCAGATCTCGAATTTCTTCCTCCGACCATTGGACTTCCTCTGGTCGGTTCTGACTTATAAAATTGGCAAGTTTTTCAGAGTACATCAAAACGTCCTCCTTCCTTTTTAAAGGAATGGCAATTTCCTCGGATTAATACTTCGAGGTGTAATAAAATTTAGAATTTTCAATTGTTAACGAGCCATGGAGAAGTAGTATTCTCCTTCTGATCAACAAAATTTATTAACCATCAAGGAAAATATTAAAAAAAATTCCGGAAGGGGTTGGTAAAGACATTTTCAGCATAGTGCTGAAGAACCAATCCCTTCCGGGCGTAAGACAAGAATAATTGCGTTTGCAACTCTTTAGCTGTGGTACACCCGGCAAAAAATAATGTGCCTTCTAGTGTACAACGTCGAGGCTCAGTACTCCGGTGGTTGCGCACCGCTTCGCCTCCAAGACAGCCGCTCACTGGGCCAGCCCTAGTGTTTGCCTAGTCAGGTAAACACATCCGCAAGACTTTTTTGTCGTCAGTCTTGTTTTAGCCACATCTTGTCCCTTTTTAGAAAATTGCCTTAGCAGTGCTAAGGAGGGTGGTGTATGGCAACCTGGAATGTAAAATGTAAATAGTTACAAACTTTTACCTTCACTTATCTTAAAAAGGTACTTAAACATCTGATTGTGTTCTTTTTCAATCCCGCACTTTAATACGCCATCAATCTCTGCTCGAAGTTCATAGACAACTTTACCCTCTAAGACGACGCTCTCATAACTTACAGGAACAAAATCTTCCGGCTGCGGATCTGTAAAGTTCGCGAACTCATGAGCATATTGGAGGGCGTCCTCCATATTTCGAGCAGAACCAAATGATCCATTTGATCCCCAACTCACACCTGGTTCCCAACCAAAAAAGCTGATATTGAAAATAATTTTTGCCTTCATCACTTTCATCTTCTCCTATATATTTTTGGCCACATTGTATAATGCGGCATGGACAAGATCGAACTCGTGGCCCATTGCAGGACCGTTGTGGCTAAACTGCCAACATCCTCCTCCGCTGAACCAGCGCGAAGCGAATCCACAGGAACAAGTAATGTCCTCGCCTGTGGCTCCGCAATTTTCCCACCAGTTTTCAATTTTCATCTGGTGGTTCAAAAATTTAATAATCCCCTGCAAATGGCCCACGCGATCCATAAAATGGATCGGGGCCAAAACTAGGCCAGAAACATCGGCCTTGCGGCTAATGATCTTGGCCATTCTCAAAACCAGATTTTCTTTCACTTTTGCCTCCTTCCGCCATAGGCGGAGTAAAAAAGAATAGGATTTGCCTTCAGAGAAGGCTGTCCAGATACGAAGGAGCGCTTCATACCCAGAATACCTTCTCCGAAGGAAGAAACTTATAAATTTAATGTGCTAACAAAATCCACTTTTTAAAGCGGAAGTGAACTCCCAAACCCTCAACTTTAGAAATAATTTATATAATATAAATAGTGTAGCCAGGTGTTTGTGAGTTCGCTTCCACCCCAGATACTAAATGATCTGATGTGGCAGTCCTTCGACTCCGTTTACACTAGAGTGCAACCGAAGTGCTCAGGATTCTTGTCTTTTTGGAATTTACTTTTTTTCTATTCGTCGCTAACTAACGCTTTTGGCAAGTCAAACTTGCCTTTTGTCGGTAGGATTCATAAAAAAATGTAAATTCTTGGCGCTCAGTCCGCCTTAGGCGGAGAGCTCTTTTTATTAATATCTTTGTTAATGTTCGTTGACAAACTTAATTGTCAAGTGTGTATACTATAGCATACTTTTTATTATTTGTCAAGTATTTTTGACAATATAGTACAAACTGTTACCTTAATGAATGTGCTATAATATGCGCATACTATAACATAGAATTGTTTTAATGTCAAGTATTTATGACATATCTCATTTAATGTTTATCTAGTGATCTTATTATATAAATAGTATGTCATTAGCTATTGACAATTGAATTTTGACCGTTATACTTATTTCTATATGATTAATGAAGTATTAATAAATTTAGGACTTTCCGAAGAAGAGGTAGATGTTTATACGTCCCTACTTAATAGTGGCGGCCAGTCTGCGAGTCAATTATCCAAAACCACAAAAGTAAAAAGAACGCATATTTACAATATTGCGAGTTCTCTCGTTAAGCGGGGCTTGGTTTCGCAGAATAAGACTAACGGTACAACCATCTTCGTACCGCTGTCGCCCGATAAACTACTCTCTCTTGCGCATGATAAAAAAGACGAAGCCGAGCGAATTGAGTCTACTTTGGAAGCAGTACTTCCAAATCTAAAATCAAAATACAACCTTGCCGAAAATAAGCCTGTTATTTCTTTTTATGAAGGTAAAGAAGGTGTTAAAAAAGTATACTTGGACACAATATCCGAAGCTAAACCAATATTAGCCTTAGTCGAAACTACAAAAGTGGACTTGGAGATGTATAAATGGGTTACAACTGAATATGTGAAAATGCGTGTGAAAAACGACATTCCTGTCAAGGCAATAGTGGCCAGCGGTTTAAAAACTAAGACATACATCGGGCTGGATAAGACCGAGCTTCGAGAAACGAAAGAAGTGCCGAGCGACAAGTTTCCATTTGAAAATGAAATAAACATATACGGCAACAAGGTTTCAATTATTAATCATAAAAAGGGTTCGAAATTGCTTGGAATTATTATTGATAACCCAATTGTCGCAAACACATTCAGAAGCTGGTTTCATCTTACCTGGTCGAGGCTCTGACTTCAAGCTCCTGCATCGAAATTTTTCTTTCTTTTATATCAATAAGAAGCTTGTCAACTTCAGCTTTTCTCATTCCTCGGGCAATAGTAGCAATAATATGGTCATGTTTACTCATACCTCTTGATTCAGGGTTGATTTGAGATCCGTCAAACTCTATTAATATATCAGGAGCCTTACCTTCTTTATTAAGATACCTCATATACTCATTACCGAGTCCAAAATTGTGAACATAAATAAGCGCTTGGCCTAAAGTCATACCCCAAGCATCTATATACATATTAAAATCCGCTCCCGGGTCAAGAAGTCCTAAACCTTTTAAGTTTTCGTTAAGTTCTTCAGGAGTTATAGATTGGGGATTCCATTCTTTATTCATCTCAAAAGTGTAGTAAGTGTTTTTTATTTCTCCTTTACCCCCAATTAATTTGCTTCTCTCTTCGACTAATTCAAATCCCAAAAGAAATGCGAGCGATTTAATCTGATCGGGTCTTAATACTTGTCTATTAAATTTGTCGGTATCGTTTGGACCGTCGAAAATAATACCGCTTTGCAGCGTGTGTACTCCCTTTTTTTCAAGATTTTCCCTGAAATTATTTATTCTCTCCAGATATATTCCCCAATTAACATCTGGCTCGTCAAATAAAAATCTACCATTATCAGTCATTACTAGTTGCACTTCATCAAACAAATGAAACATATCAGATGGTGTTCTATTGTGCGATATTGATCTACCCAAACTATAAGCAAAATCAATTTTTGTATCTCCTTTAGGCGGAGTTCCAATCAAGCTACTTAACTCTTTCCAATCGCCTTTAATAATCTTCAGGTTGGGTTTTTTCGACCTTATAAATTCAACGTGTTTTTGCTCATATTCTAAAGCTGTGATATCCTCATAACCTTCATCGTATAGTTTTGTACAATGACGTCCTGTACCTGCACCTATATCCAGTAATTTCATTCGCTTTTTATCGTTTCCATTTCTGACTTTTTCCAATCCGCTTATTGCGTTATCGATAATCCCCGCTTCCATGGTAGTCAATTCCGATTCGTTAAGTTTATAGTTACTGAAGTCTACCTTCTCATATATGTCAGAAAGCTCTTTGGCTATTTCTTTTGCCTCATCCCCCTGAAGAGCGCCGTATAGATTTTTCAGCTGCTCTCTAAATACTTCAGTTTGGTTTTCATCGTTATGATATCCTGCAATAAGGTCAATTGTTTTTATATAACCGAATTGATTAATAAACTCTACCGCTATAGTCAACCTCTGTTCATCACTTAGACCCTCTAAAAATAGTATTTTTTCGGCCTCGGTTTCATCTCCGATATTATCGAGTCCTTCAAATACTGATTTAATTTCATCAATTTTTCCATTTTGGGTTGCATTTTTAACAACATCAATAAAAATAGGAAGAAGGAGTTGTTTTTTTCTTTCAAAACCTCTCACAAATTCCGGATTTTCTTCCCCACTGATCGAACTTTTCGACAGCACCATCCAGCGCCAACTTAACCACAAATCGTACTTCAGAAAATCAAGCAGCTCTTTTTTACTTTCAAAATCTTTACTGGTAATCCATGTATGGATTAGTTTGAGACCGCCTTCATCTAGAAGTGACGATTCTTCCTTACTTAAATTTTCTACACTTTCCAGTTTGCGTGTACCTATACCCAACCACAACAGCGAATCCAAGACTTTGTAATAATCCATGGATTTTTTATCCCAAAAGTCCTCTTCCTCGCTGTCAGGATTAGTCCATCTAAGGTGACCAAACTCGCCGAAAGCGTACTTCCACCCCTTAAGCAAGTGTGCAACTTGTTGGGATTCTTCCGATAATTTTTGTGTTATATCCTCAATTTCTTCGCGCTTAATGTCTTTATCAAATAAATTAGGAGGTCTATGATTATATGTTAATTTTCTTATATTTAATAATGCTTCATCGGCTATTATTACAATCGGGCTATTTGCGGCATCTAATGGAGCTTCAACAACATTTCCTGCTAAAGTAATTTTAGGCAATACATCGACGTCTTCCATAAGTATATTTTACACAATATGAATTATTCTTGTTTTATAACAGCATTCAAGAAAACCCCGCCATTTATGGCGGGGATGAATTGAACACTGATGTGTCGTCCTCTTTTAGAGAAAACCCCGCTCCTTTGGATTGGAGAGGGCGACATAGAAGACTTTTAAGAAAAATATATTTTGAAGCTTTAGTAATCCATTCCCCCACCCATGCCACCGGGCATACCGCCACCCATTGGAGGAGTCTTTTCTTCCGGTAAGTCGGTAATAATGCACTCGGTTGTTAAAACAGTAGCCCCCACACTTGCGGCATTTTGGACTGCTGCTCTTACTACCTTAACGGGGTCAATTATACCTTCGGTAATCATATTGACCGGGGTTTGAGTGTCTTTTGTAACGTCAATCCCCATTCCATGAGCTTTTGAGTCGACAACCTTCTGCGCCATTGCCTCACCGTTAAATCCCGCATTTTCCATAAGCTTCAGAAACGGTTTTTCGATTGCCAGCTTCAAGATCTTAAGCCCAGTAAGCTCGTCGTCGCCCGCTTTGGCATTTTCAAGATTTTTGGCGTTAATATCGTCTGCAATATCAAATAGGGCAATTCCTCCGCCGGGAACTATTCCCTCCTCAACCGCCGCTTTTGTCGCTCCAACCGCATCTTTTACTCTTTCTTTTTTCTCATTGAGTTCAACTTCTGTTGCTGCACCAACGTTTATTTGGGCAACTCCCCCTGAGAGTTTTGCAAGTCTCTCTTCAAGTTTTTCTCTGTCAAAATCCGAGTCTGATTCTTCGATTTGTCTCTTGAGAAGCCCTATTCTAGCCTTAATTTTTGCGGGGTCTCCCTTACCGCCAATAATTCTTGCGTTATCCTTATCTGCCCATACTTTATCTGCCTGGCCTAAATCCGTGATTTCAATTGATTCGTATGTTCTTCCTGTATCCTCGCTAATCACTACCCCACCTGTTAGAGTTGCTATATCCTCCAAACTTTCTTTCCGTCTGTCGCCAAAACCCGGAGCTTTAATTGCCAAAACGTTAAAGGTGCCTTTGAGCCTATTTACTACCAAAGTTGCTAAAGCCTCACCTTCAACTTCGTCTGCAATAATTACTAGATTTTTTGAAACTTTGACAAACTTTTCTAAAAACGGCAACAAATCCTGTATCGAGGAAATCTTTTTGTCCGTAAGAAGAATGTATGTATCTTCCACTTCCGATTCCATTCTCTCGGGATTTGTTACGAAATATGCCGAGGCATAACCACGGTCAAATTCCATTCCTTCCTTATATTCGATATCTATGGTTAAGCCTTTGCCTTCTTCAACCGTAACTACACCATCTTTGCCTACCTTCTCCAAAGCTTCGGCAATTTTATCTCCAATTTCATTATCTCCGGCGGAAATTGAGGCAACCTTTGCAATATCACCTTTCTTCAAATCCTTTTTCATCGATTTAAGCTCCTTAACTACAATATCGACTCCCTTTTCTATTCCACGTCTCAAAAGCATCGGGTCGGCCCCGGCTGTAATGTTTTTTATGCCTTCGGAAATAATTGCTTCGGCAATAACCGTAGCGGTTGTGGTTCCGTCTCCGACAACGTCGTTTGTTTTTGAAGCGGCTTCTTTAACCATTTGAGCTCCCATATTCTCAAATGAATCTTTAAGCTCGATTTCCTTGGCAACCGTTACGCCATCGTGGATTATGTTTGGAGCACCCCATTTTTTATCTAAAGCCACATTTCTGCCCTTCGGTCCTAGTGTGGTTGCTACAGCTTTTGCAAGCTTTTGAACCCCCTCAAGAATTTTCTGTCTGGCTTCTGTAGAATAAAGTATGTTTTTTGCCATTTTATTTAGCGATAACGGCTAGTATATCATCAAACTTTGCAAACAAATATTCACGGTTGTCTATCTTGACTTCGCTTCCGCCCCACTTTTTGTAAATAATTAAATCTCCAATTTTTACAGGACTTTTTCGTTTTAAACCTGAATCGGTAATTTCGTCGTCACCTACTGCTAATACTTTACCTTTTTGTGGTTTTTCACCAGCTGAATCTGGAAGATAAATTCCTGATGGGGTTTTTCCCTCCTTTTCAAGGGGCTCTATCAATAGGTAACCAGCTGTCGGCAAAAGGTTTAGATTTTTTGTAGCCATACTAAATAATAATACTGTTAGCAAATACTAACAGCGAGTGCTATTTTAATAGAGTCTATTTATCATTGTCAAGAGGGAAGTATATTTGGTCAATCAAGCGGAATGTCATATTGACTTAATACTTTAGAAATATCCTCTGCCGCATCTTTAGGACTGGCATATTTACCCGATTCAATATTTAAAATGTCTGCGTATATTGCACCAAGTTGTGAATTTAAGCCTTGCGGACCATCATTTGTATTATCGGCTAAGTACCAGCTTTTTGCGCTTGATGCCAATGAAACAATTGATCCCACTATTTTATCGTTAATATATAGTTGGGACATATCAATTCTCGGTGAAACTCTATCTGACTTTGTTCTCTGTTTGTAGTTCTGATTTAGTTTTGCAAGCGATTCTTTAGTCGTTAAAAACTTTAAAAATAACCAAGCTGCATCCTTATTTTTACTCTGTTCCGCAACACCCTCTGTCCAATATGATACGTAAGAAACGTCAACGTCGGTAGGTTTATTTTTCGGAAGTTGAGGAAGATTTACCGTTCGATATTTTAGATTGGGGTTTTCTTTAACGATTTCGGTTGAACTTTTACTTGGTCCTAAATACATTGCTACCTTTCCCAGTGCAAATGCCCTTGTTGAATTAGGAAGTGTCGAATTCCACACCCCCAGGTTCGTAAATTGTGTATAGTAAGATACTGCGTCGGTGGCTTTATTATCAACCGGATTTGCCGGATCAGCGCCATTCTGCAATAACATAAATCCCAATATATCTTGCCAATAGTCAACGTTTTTGGTATTTCCCAATGCAACTCCTGCCTGTATTATTTTACCCTCTTCACCCTTTTGAGTAAATTCTTCAGCCAACCTTCTTAGCTCGTCCCACGTTTTAGGGGGTGTTTTTGCGCCAGATGCAAAAATGTCTTCGTTTATAAATAGTGTTAACGCGTCATATTCCAAAGGTATTCCTATTATTCCTTTATTCGTTGTCATATCAGAAATAATTGCAGGATAAAAAGTCGAGTTATATTCCTCCGTAGAATAAATGGAATCCGGCATTACGGCAAGTTCCTCTAAAAACATATATGGCCAGCTATCATGAATTTCAAATATATCCGGACCGTTTCCTGCCGCAAGAGCGTTTGCGAGTCTTTCTCTATAATCTGTCGGAGACTGTTTGACATATGTAATTTTTACATTGGGATTTTGCTCTTGAAATTCATCTACCAACCCCGAAACGTCATTTTCTTCCAAAAACATTCCCCACCAAACAATATTTCCATTTCCACCACCATCCAATATAGGGTTCTTGCTCCTCGTTAAAGCAAAAATGATTACCCCAGCCAATAAGATAAAAATTAATACAAATAGAATTTTTTTAAGAAATCCACTTTTATTAACTGCTTTAAATGGCGGAGCGGTCTTCCCTATTGGGGGTTGAGGCCCGGTTGGGTTTTGAGAATTGGGGTTTAAATTCTCATCCCGAATATCTATTCCTCCAACGATTGCATTTTGCGGGCTCTGATTAATGGCCGGGTTCTGATTCGTTGGGCTGGCTTGGTTTTGATTGTTGGGAGAATTATTATTTTCCATGAATATAATTATTTTTAGCTACCTTCAATCAATTCTCATGATATCATACTATTTATAGTGTTAACTAATATAAGAAAGTTTCTAAAACAACCCTCGATCAAGCGTTGGGTTTTGAAGTTTTTGGTAGTTGCCTTTGCTTTTTCCAGCTTGGTTTTTTTATCAATCCTAGTATTTAACATTTATTATTGGGGAAGAATTTATAAAGGTGTGTACATTGCCAATACTTATGTCGGCGGTTTAGTCCCCGAGCAAGCCAAGAATCTTCTTTATAATAATCTAAATGGATTAAACAAAACAACTCTTTCATATGATAACCAAAATTACGATATTTATTTAGACGACATTGATTTTTCCTATGATATTGATAAATCTGTTTCGTCAGCTTATAAACTTTATCGGTCAGATAATATATTTTACGATCAGACAAATAGTATTAAATCTTTAACGAAAAATGTTGTGCTTGCCCTTGAATATAAACTTGATGAACAAAAACTAAAAGATAATTTATCAATAATTGCCGGACAAATTACGACAAACGACCCAGTTTTTCCTTCACTCAATTTAGTTAACGGAGAAGTCGTTATAAAAAGAGGGGTCCCGGGTGAAGAAGTCGATTATCAGAAACTGATCTCGTTAATCAGAAAAAACTTAGCCATTCAACAAAAAAATATTCTCCCGATTCCTGTTACCAAAATTGATAAAACATTAGATGATGAAGGCGTAAAAAAGCTGGAGGCGAAAGCTATGTCTTTAGTCAATAAGGCTTTAAGCTTGAAATTTGAGTATTATAATCTCGGTTTAATTGATAAGGACCTGGTTCCATTAATTTTGCTCAATAACGATCAACAAGATAATCTCGACGTTTTGATAACTAGGATAGAAAAAGAGGTAAATAGAGAGCCACAAAACTCGGTCTTTGTTTTTCAAGAAAGAGTATTAGAGTTTTCTCCTTCAAAGGATGGTATTTCAGTAGACAAAGAAAACCTTAGAAAATTAATGCTGCAGAATATCGAAGAGCTGGCTGATGGGGACGAAAAAAGTTTTGAAATCGAAATTCCGGTTATTAGAACACCCGCTGAAATTACTACAGCCGAAGTAAATAATCTTGGAATAAAACAATTAATCGGCAGCGGCAGTTCAAAATTTGTCGGATCGATTCCTTCAAGGATCCATAATATTGGACTCGCTTCCTCAAAAATTAATGGAACCCTAGTTGCCCCCGGAGAAACTTTTTCTTTTAATCAAAGGTTGGGTGACGTATCCGCTTTTACTGGATATAAACAAGCCTATATTATCAAGGACGGAAGAACCGTTTTGGGAGATGGTGGTGGAGTATGTCAAGTTTCAACTACGCTTTTTCGTGCAGTCCTAAATGCAGGTTTACCCGTCGTCGAAAGAAAAGCTCATGCTTATAGAGTAAGTTATTACGAACAAGATTCCGCCCCGGGACTTGACGCAACTGTTTACGATCCGTTAACTGACTTTAAGTTTTTAAACGATACAGAAGGGCATATTTTAATACAAACTATTTTTGATCCTAAAAAATTTTCGCTGATTTTCGAAATATACGGAACGAGCGACGGTCGAAAATCTCAAATTACAAAACCGATTGTATCTGCAGTAATCTCACCGCCCGAAGACCTCTATACGGATGATCCGACGTTGCCTACTGGCACCATAAAGCAAGTCGATTTCAAGGCTTGGGGCGCGAAAGTATCCTTTAATTACTCTGTTGAGAGAAATGGGGAAATTATTTATGAAAAAACTTTTATTTCAAACTTTCGGCCGTGGCAGGCTAAATTCTTGCGCGGGACAGGACCTGCAAATTGACGAGAACTCCCATTCGTTTACACCTAAAGCAATGTCTCTAATCTGTCTAAAATTTTCCCAAATACTTCCTGTCTCTGTTTCTGTTCTACCTATCTTTTCCTCGTCTCTTTCGACTCGTCTTTGACTGACAGAGCGTTCATACGTTCCGTCGGGATTGTTTAAACTCAAAGTTTCAAAATCAACAACCACATCGTTTGTACCCGCAATAATATGCGCGGACTTAATTATTTCATCGTCAGATATACCCGATATTATGGTTATATTCAACCTGCATTTTTCTGATTCTTCGTCTAATGAAAATAGTTTTTTAAGTTCAGGCGTGAGATTAACCCAAACAGCCCCGCATGTAATTTCAGGATTAAGTGGACATGTTTCTCCAAAATTAAAAAAGGATTCTGCAGTTTTAGCAACCAGCTCACCGTATAAATCTGGTTTCTCTATTTGAGGCAATTCGGTCACTTCCGACTTCGCGTCCTCTATTGAAACATTTCTTTGAATTCCGAGTAATTTTTCGAGTGTTCCATAGCTCATATGAAAATATTATTTTATTTCTAACTTTTATGTAAACCATCAAAATCGCGTTTGCTCCGGATTAGGTTGTATAATTAGCCACATGGACATCGTTTATGTTGTAAACGAGGTTGAGATTATTTATAGATCTTGGGGGTATTTATTAATTTATTTAAGCAGCTTCGTTGAAATCTCCCCTTTTGGTTTTTTAATCCCGGGAGGATTGCTTGTTGCTCTTGGAGGTTTTTTCGCATACGGGAGTAAAACTACATTTCTCGGTGTAATTTTTTTTGGTTGGTTCGGCATGATGACTACCTTTTATTTGGGTTATTTCTTGGGTAAAAAAACCGGCTATTCAATTGCTAAAAGACTGCACCAAGAAAAATTCGCTGGTAGAGCAAAAATTCTCATTGAAAAACACGGTGCAATAATTTTAATTACTTCGCTCATGGCGAATTTAACCCGTTTCTGGATTGCTTATGTGGCAGGAGCACAAAATTATAGCTTGCCAAAGTTTACTCTTTACGCTGCGATTGCATCATTTTTCTGGAATTTTCTTTTAGTAACAGTCGGATATCTCGCAGGAAGCGAAAGACAAGAATTGGAAACCGGTCTTGCAAGGTTGGGAATTCTTGCCTGGGGACTATTAATCTTAGCAATTTGGATTATTTATTCAAAAAGCAAAAAGGAATTCTCTGAAATTAAATAGGCTGAATGAATATTAAAAAAATCAAAAACATAAAGGTCGAAGAGGTTGTTGATATTTTAAAGAGCGGGGGTTTAGTTATCATGCCAACGGAAACTTTATACGGCGCTTTTGTCGATGCCACAAATCCTCGCGCGGTTCAAAAGATTATTAAATACAAAAACCGTCCTTTTGGAAAACCGTATTCTGTTGCGGTGGAAAATAAAAAAATGGCAGAAAATTACGTAGAGTTAAACGAAACCGCAAAAAAATTATACCGAACCTTTTTACCCGGACCCGTGACCGTTGTCTCAAAAGGATTACACAAAGTTGCTCCGGGAGTTGAGTCAGAAAACGGAACTCTGGGAATAAGAATACCCAATCACAAGCTGGTTTTAAGCGTAATAAATTCTTTAGATAAACCGATCACGGCAACTTCGGCTAACGCAAGTTACCAAAAACGTCCTTACAAAATTTCCGATATTTTAGATAATATTTCAAATACGCAAAAGTCATTAATCGATCTTGTTGTCGATGCCGGGGAACTTCCAAATAACGAACCCTCAACCGTAATAGATACTACACTCGACGACCCCATTATCTTACGCCAAGGAGATGTTAAATTAAAAAATAAAGTCGAAATTTTATCAAAAAGTGAAGAAAATACTAAAAATATTGCGAAGGAGCTTTGGCAAAAATACGAAAAATATCATGGTAAAAGAGCTATTGTTTTCGCACTTGTTGGTCCAATGGGTTCCGGAAAAACAATCTTCACAAAAGGTCTGGGGCTTGCAATGGGAGTTAAAGACGATATTGTTTCACCAACCTACAACCTCGAAGAAGACTACGATGAAGGAAAACTCCATCACATAGATGCTTGGAGAATGTCGTCGGATAGTGAGCTTACTGATCTTGGTTTCGCCCAAAAAATTAGTAACAAAAATGTTGTTGCCATTGAATGGGCTGATCGGGTTATCAACGAAATTCGAACATACGATGAAGAGGCTGTTATTATTTGGGTAAAAATTAGGTATGCCAAAAGACAAAACGAAAGGTGGCTTTCGTGGGGCGCAACATAAAGAATTAATAGTAAATTAACTATAAAAACATGGCTCCCAACACTCAATTCAAAATACTATCCATAGATACAAGTTGTGATGAAACAGCAGCGGCTGTCACCGAAGGAAAAAAAGTTCTTTCAAATATTATTTGGTCGCAAGCGAGTCTTCATGCAAAATTTGGAGGTGTATATCCGTCGTTAGCAAAACGGATGCACAAGGAAAGAATCGGTTGGGTTATCGAAAAAGCGATTAAAAATTCAAAAGTAAAAATTAAAAATATTGATTCTATTGCAGTGACAGTTGGTCCAGGACTGGCAATAGCATTGGAGGTTGGAATTAAAAAGGCACTAGAATTTGCGGAAGCATACAATAAGCCACTCATACCAATTAATCACGTGGAAGGACACATCTTGAGCGTGTTGGCTCACTCAAGAAATCTCAAATCTCAAATCTCAAATCTCAAATTTCCTGCACTAGCGTTCGTAGCGTCCGGGGGAACAACCCAACTCATACTAGTCTATAAAATTGGGGATTATAAAATTCTTGCCCAAACTTCTGACGATTCATTGGGAGAAGCACTGGATAAAGCAGCAAGGATGCTTGGATTGGGTTATCCTGGTGGAGCAATTTTAGAAAAGATGGCGAAAAAAGGGAATTCTCAAACCTACCCGTTGCCAATCCCCATGCTTGGCCAAGAAGATAAATTTGTTTTCAGTTATTCTGGCTTAAAAACAGCTTTTTATAAACTTGTTGAAAAAGAAAAACCTCTAAATCAAGAGAAAATTCAAAACCTGGCGGCTAGTTTTCAGGACAAGGCCTTTAAACATGCTGTACGAATTATTCAAAAAGTTTTTGATGAATACCCCGCTAAAGAATTTTGGTTCGGAGGAGGCGTTGCGGCGAATTTAGAATTAAAGAAAAGGTTGAGATTTATCTGCAAACAAAAAGGGATGAAGATGCTAATCCCATATTCCAAAAAATTATGCACAGACAATGCCGCCATGATAGGAATTAGTGCTTATTACAGATTTAAGAGAAAGAAATTTCTTACGACAAGAGACTTTGACAAGGTCGATAGAATCCCAAGAGCAAAAGTCGACAAAAAACTCCCTTGGTAAGAAACACTTACTAAATGAAAAAAATAATACTTTTTGACATCGACTATGCTCTAATAAACACGGATCTGATAAGATCTGCGACAACTTCCCAATTAGCAAATGCGCTTAAGATTTCTGAAAAAAGTATAGCAACCTATCTTAACAACTATTCTTCTTCTCTTAATTCTTCGACTGATTTTGATCCAGACAAATTTATAAACTTTTTAACCAAGGATCACATATCTAATGAGTCTTTCATTAGAAATATTTTTTATCAAAATCCCGATATCTATAAATCTTCATTATATCCAGACACAATTTCAACCCTAAATAATCTATTCGGAGAATACGTTTTAGGAACATATTCAGAAGGAGTAAATGATTTTCAAATGACCAAAATAACTCAATCGGGCGTTTCCAAGTATTTAAATAAAAAACATATTAATATTTTAAAAAGAAAGCTTCAAACAAAAGAGTTAATTAAAATTCCGCAAAATTCTATCATTGTTGATGATAAATTAGAGGTAGTAGAAAAATTGAGTAAAATGAGCAACGTTTTCCCGGTCTGGGTTAACAGAAAAACCGCAGAGATACATAAAGAAATAAAGACTGTGTTTAAATTAGAGCAAATTCCAAATATAATTAACTAGTTATTTTTGGAAAAATTTCAGTCTCAATGATATTATACGTCAATGGATAAAGTTTATAACCATAGTTTGCACGAGCAAAATATATACTCTCTTTGGGAAAAATCAGGAGCTTTTACTCCTAAAGTCGACAAGAAAAAAAAGCCCTTCACGATAATAATGCCGCCTCCCAACGCAAATGACCCCTTACACATAGGACACGCCAGAGAGGTAGCAACCCAAGATGTTCTCATCCGTTACCACAGAATGAAAGGAGAAAGTACCCTATGGTTACCGGGCTCGGACCATGCCGGAATTGAGACCCAATATGTGTTTGAGAAACGTCTCCGCGAAAAAGGGAAAAGCCGTTTTGATTATAGTCGGGACACCTTATACGAAATGATTTGGAATTATGTCCAGGAAAATACAGGCATAATGGAAAAACAGCTAAGAGAGTTGGGGGCGTCTTGTGACTGGAGTCGCTTTAAATTTACACTCGACAAAAACATAGTAAAAATTGTCTACAAAACGTTTAAAAACTTGTACGTCGAGGGTCTAATATATAGAGGCGAAAGAATTGTTAATTATTGTCCTCTTTGCGGAACAAGTTTTTCTCAGCTGGAAGTAAATTATTTAGAGCGCGATGATGAGCTTTTCTACCTGGATTATGGAACTTTAACTATAGCTACAACAAGACCTGAAACAATTTTTGCCGATGTTGCTGTCGCAGTTAACCCTAAAGACAATAAAAATAAATATCTAATCGGAAAGATAGCCAAAATACCACTCATTAATAGAGAAATTCCAATAATTTCAGATAATCTAGTTGATCCTCAATTTGGCACCGGCGCATTAAAGGTTACTCCAGGTCATGACCCGGTTGATTTTGAAATCGGAGAGAAACATAAACTACAAGTTATTTCCGTTATCGACAGGGAGGGAAAAATGACAAACACTCCGGAAAAATATATTGGAATGAAAGCAAAAGATGCTCGAGCGGAAGTTATAAAAGACCTGGAAGAAAAAAACTATATTGAAAAAAGAGAGAGTCTACATCACAGCGTTGGAGTTTGTTACAAACACAAAACCCCAATCGAACCGGTCGTTTCCAAACAATGGTTTATAAATATAAAACCCCTAGCTAAAAAGGCTTTAGACGCTCTAAATAAGGGAGAGGTAAAAATAGTTGCAAAAAGGTACGATAAAATTGCCAGACATTGGCTAAAAAACTTAAGGGACTGGAACGTAAGCCGCCAAATTGTTTGGGGTATTAGAATTCCAGCCTGGCGGTGTAACAAATGCCTTGAGTGGACAATAACTGAAGGCCCCCCTCCTAAAAAATGCTTAAGTTGCGGAAATGAAAAATTAACGCAAGATCCGGACACTTTTGATACATGGTTTTCGTCAGCACAATGGCCGTTCGCTACTCTTCTAAGTAACACAAATTCAAAACTCAAAATTCAAAACTCAAAATTTGTAGATGAAAATCCAAATTCCGACTTTAATTACTTCTACCCAACAAGCGTAATGAACCCTGCATATGATATATTACCTTTCTGGGTAATCAGAATGATCATGCTTGGGCTCTACTCCACCGGAAAAGCACCTTTCAGATCGGTGCTCCTTCATGGTTTAGTCAGAGATAAATTTGGCGTAAAAATAAGTAAGTCCAAAGGTAATGTTATCAATCCGATTGAAATGGTCAACAAATACGGCGCAGACGCACTAAGAATCGCTTCTATTTGGGGCTCACTAGTCGAAAACGATAACTCTTTATCTGAGGAAAATATTCGTGGACAGAGAAATTTTTCTAATAAAATTTGGAACGCAGCAAGATATGTTTTTATTTTACCTACTAATAATATGGGTGGTTATAAAAAAGCCCCTTCGTCTCACAACTTTGAGGATAAGCAGATTATTAAGGATCTTAAAACAACGATTAAAATTGTAACTAAATCTCTTGACAAATATCGTTTAAATGAAGCTGCCGAAGAAATTTATAATTTCTTTTGGAACAAATTTGCAAATGGTTACATTGAGAAAACTAAGACTAGACGTGGAGATGCTCAAAAAACACTAGAGTATGTACTTCAAGAATCGCTTAAACTCTTGCATCCTTTTATGCCGTTTGTAACAGAAACAGTTTGGCAACAAGAAAATGACCGTTTCGATTCCACCTTTCTGATTACTTCTTCCTGGCCTAAATAAACTACTAAGGGTCCAGAGTTAGTCTCGATGGATTTTAGGGAGTTTGAATAAAAGAAAAAGAACTTATGACCTTATCTATCTGCTCCGGAACGGTGCTGATTGAATAAGACTTATCATCTTTTTGAATTATTACTATTGAACGATCTTCCCCCTGAGTTTTATCTCCCGAAGTATAATTTAAAATTACAGCATAAAAATCTCCCATCTTAATTTCCTGCTCATTATCTAATCGGGCGTTTCCTTCTCTTGCTATGTCATTTTTGACATTTTCAACGTCTCTACCTTTTTCCGATTGTCTAATACCAATAGCCACTCCCTTACCTAAAGAGTATTTGTTTTCTTCAAATTTAACAAAAAATATATAACCACCCTGGTTTTTGAATTCTGTTTTATACAGAAGCTTTGGGTGCAAAAACTTAAAACCATATTCCTCGTTGGCATATTCGCCCCAATCCGAATTAACAATTAATTCGTCGGGTTTATTAACTTTTTCCTCCATCGGCGCAATTACATTTACCTTTTGAAGGTTTAATTTAAAAAAAAGAAATATGCAGACTGCGACAAGACTAATAAATAAAACTCCCGCACCTAAAGATAAGGATTCACCAACTCTTTTCTTCGTATTGTTTTTTACATCCATCAACATTAAAAATTGCTTTTCGTCGAAGTAGAAACTTTCAGAATAGTTTCCTTAATTATATTTCATTCTTTGGATTCATCAACAGAAGATTCTTGAGCGGCAACTTCGCCTGCTGCTTTTTCGTCTGGAGTTTCGGCAACCGTTTCCTCGCTAGGTGCTTCAGTGGGAGCAACTTCTTCCTCTTTCTTGGGCGGCTCCACTTTAACAATTATTTTGTCTAGGTCCTCTTTTATTTCCACTTTGGTTTTGTCTACCTTAAGGTCTTTTACTTCTACTAGTTGATCGATCTCGGTTAATAAGCTAAGATCTATTTCATATTTTTCAGGAAGGTCCCCCGGCAATGCTTCTACCTCAATTTCGTTAACGTATTGTACAACCGTACCCAAACCCTGTTTTTCTAATGACGATTCTCCCCTTAGTTCTACCGGAATATGTGCTACCACTTTTTCTTTTAAGTTTACTTGTAAGAAATCTGAGTGGATTGGCAATTCGCTTACTGAATCGTATTGAATATTGTGTATCAAAACCGGAAGTTTTTTACCGTCTAAATTGATCTCAACGATTGACGTCTCCCCCGCTTCTTTAAAAACCTTACTAAATTGAGAAAGATCAACCTGGATAGACTCCGATTTTATGTTTTTCCCAAAAATATTTGCAGGTAATATACCCTCTTTTCTTAATCTCTTTACCTTTCTTCCCGTGTCTTTTCTTACTTTAGCGTCTAGTGTTATATTATTCATTTTCCCAAAATATACGCGAGGTAAAATCCCGCGTTAAAGGTGTATTATATACAAATGTCCCATCTTCGGTCAAGTTGCCATAAGTCGGAAGGGTCTCAGTAGGAAGTTTACTTGCGGTATTTACTTTTATCTCCGTGTTAATTTTGTTAACACCCGATTGTTTTTTCCAGGATAAAATATATTCGCCTTCGACATCCTTTTTCAAATCGGTCCCGCTTTCCCAGGAAAGAATAATTGCCTTAGTAAAATTATTTGGTAAGTCCAAAAACAAACCTGCTTCCTTATAATTTTTATAACCCACCATCTCGGGATCAAGAGTTTCTTTAGAGTTGTTACCCAGTATTTCTACCTTGCTGAATCCCGCGTCTTGAGGAACTAATGTTCGAAAGTAAGCTCTGTAATTCGATCCTGTTTGATTATATAAATAATAAACCAATTTTCTCTTTATAATATTTTCTTCAATAGACACTTCTAAACTCGCTTGCCTTATTATTTTATCCGCCAGCCCCCCCTCTATTGTGGATTCGTTTATTGCTACTAAATCCGCGTAACAATTTTGACCGCAATCCGGTTTGTTTATTGATCCATCCCAACCAAGGTCAGCTAAAACACTGGTCAGTTCGGTGTTATTGTTAAAAATCTGTATTTGTTTGTCGCTTAATCCGTTATATAAGTCGGTAATTAAATCAACTTTGCTTTTCTGGTCCAATAATTTTAAATCGGAAAAAAGATGGGTTAATAAATATTTTGATTTTTCAAAGTGATTATCTTCTTTATCGTCTAAAGAAGTTTTATCTGTTTTTGGTCTTATCAGGTTTTCTTTTTTGGACACGATATTTTCCAAAAACGAATAGTTTATACTTACTACCCCATCTATTTTTTCATCTATCGATTTATCAACGAACCACCCCATCCTAGATGCTGAACTTGGAAAATCTAAACTCCAGTTGGCATCTTCAACCAACCACCTTTCTTGGTTTAAATATTTTTTTAAAGGATAAGGTGGAACAACTTCACCCTTTAAATTATTGTCAATATAGTTTGGTTCGTAATAGTTATTTTCAACTAATTTCCAGTTTGAAAATTTTATAACTCCAAGTGTCACTAGTCTCCCTCCTCCTGGTCTTAATATGTTGTCGTTCTGTGTCACAACCAGGTAAGACTTGGTCGAGCTCGCAGCAAAAATCTGATCAGCTAAGCCAACAATTTCTTTAAATAAGTAAAGTTTATTTCGCAGGTCTTTAAGGCTTTGATCTCCCAACAATAAATTATTAATTATCTGATTAACAAAATTATTGTCTTTTATTTCGGCCTCCAAAAATCCTAAATCCTTATTGGCTAAATCTAATTCCAAATAAATGTTGTTTACCACTTGCTCGTCCAACTTGCTTTCACTGGATAGGTTATCTAGCGATTCCGAAATATATTTATATAGTGTTACCTGTTTTAGCAGAAGCAGTGTGATTCTTTGCAATACTGTGCCCGTTTTTTCAGTAAACAAAAAATACTCACCGACGTAAGGAATGTGTACCAGCTTTGCAGAATATTGCGAGGAAATATCAAAAAGATTTATAGATGCTTCAAACGAGAGTCGTGGTGAGCCGACTTCTTTTTCAATTAAAAAGTTTTTGGCTAAATACAAATTTGTGAGACCAATAAAAAGTAAGGCGGCCGGAAACATAAAAATAATAATAAATAAAAGTACCAGCTCCTTAATAACACCCTTATATGATTTAGGAATCAGCATATTTAACAATTTGTTTTTGTTAATATATTTATGGACATGATTGCCAACTCTCGGTTTTGTTTCAATATATCGTGTAGTCTGTTGAAACTCGTGTCCGGATTTTGAAATATTACTATTGTTCGCCTCCCCCTCTTTGAGTAATAAGTTTAGTTTGTTCGAGGCATAAACACTTAACTTCTTGAGTCCGCTCTCTAAATCTCCTGAAATAATTTTAGTCTCACCTTCTCGAACTACTTCCTCTTCAAAATTTAACAAGTTAATTTTAAGGTGAGGAAAAAATTTATTAATTATTTGTAAAAGCGAGTGTTTGGTCAGGGGTTTAGAAATAAGTCTATTAACCTTTCCATATCCAGATAGAGAAAAAAGGGTTCTAATAATATTTTTATAAACTTCATTAGAGTCTTCCGGAAAATAATAGTTTCTTGCTATTAAATTTAAGTGCTTTTTTTTAATATTCAAATTAAGAAAATTACTAAAAACATTTACTTCTTTATTTTTTGACTCGATGTCCAATAAATCACCCAATAATAAAATCGCGGCATACAATCTGTTTTCTTTTAAAACAATTTCTTTGATTTGATTAAAATAATCTCTTTGATTTTTGTTTAAAAAAATATCGAATAAAAATAATGTTTTAGTTTTATTTCGTTCGGAGAGATCGAGAATATATCCGAAGTCTGTTAATTTGATATTTAGTTTTCTATCTGACGAGACGTCAAGGTTTTTTAATTCGGAAAATATTAAATAGTTAACACGTAATTTTTCTATTTTATCTCTTTCTCCGAAAATAATTGTCCTACAATGTTTCGATTCTAATAAACTGGCTAGTTTTAAATTAAAATAATTTCTTTCGCCAAAAATTCCGACGGTGGTAAGGTATTCGTCCAAGTTGTTTTCTTGGATGTTTTCATAAGTACTCATGACAATCTAATCCTAGATTAATAGAGGTGGCTTTTCAATGATTGTTAAATCTATTTTTAAATTTTTTAAACTAACTTTCGAGTGAGGAGGAAATTAAATCCATGTATTAGTCTAATATAAAAAGCTTTAACTTTAATAAATTAAACTTTTTTTCTAAACGGGTTGAGGGTTGAGAAAAAACTAGAGGATATCCGTCGGGGACGTGAAATTTGATATCATTTTCATTCTAATTGTCCAATTTTATCGAGTTCTAAATTGACAAGTTTATCAGCCAATTTATTTTTTTCGCGGCGAACATAATTAAAGGAAATGCTTTTATTAATTTTTAAAAGTAACTTTTTTAATTCTACATATAAAGTTTTTAAATTCTCACTTTTTATTTTATACTCCCCTCTTAATTGTCTTACTACCAATTCCGAATCCAAAAAAAACTCGACTGACTCAAGCCGACTTAAATCATTAATAGCTAACCATTTGGTTGCAAGAAATACGGCGCTATATTCTGCCTCATTATTTGTCTTTTTTCCCAGAAAGATCGATTCTTTGTGGACCACCTTTCCTTTACTGATTACGATAAAGGCTGACGCCGCAAGACCGGGATTGCCCCTTGCTCCACCATCGGTGTATATTTTTATGATGCCTTCGAGCATTAAAGTATATTAAGAAGTTTAACTATTTAGGAGATACAATCAAATACCTATTTTCTCCTTCGCCCTCGGATTTAGTATCCACACTTTTATCTTCCGAAAGGTATAGATGCACTAGTCTCCTTTGGCCGGGAGTCAAGTTATAAAGTACTTGGGATTCCCCTGTTTCTTTTGCACGATCTTTGGTCTGTTGGGCTAACTGTTCCAATCGTTCTTTCTCCTTTTCTAACCAATCACCAATGTTCACAACCACCCTATACCACTCGCCCGTTCTTTGTTTCAAAATCAAATTTAGTACTGTCTGGAGAGAATAAATAGTTTTTCCCCTGTTTCCTATTAATAGCCCCGCTTCTTCTTCTGCCTCAACGTTCACCATAAATGTGGCGTTCTCTTTATCCTCGACTACAGTGGCCTTTGCATCAGTGCCTATTAAATTGAAAAGTTTGTTGGAAATCTCTTCCAGTATTTTCTCTGTCGGCTTCGTTTTTTTACTTACTTTTTTACTTACTTTAGTGGGTTTTTTTGTCGCCATAATTTATTTTGTCTACCGGGAAAGTATATCATTTATTTTAAAACTCTAATAGTTTTATCGAAAGATTTTTAAATCTTTGAATAAGGTGCCAATTTTTACGTCGCTGGAAACAAGTTGTTTATAGGCCTGCGCCCCTGAAAAAATTAGCCAATACAATGCAAGCCCAGAAGCAAATCTTAACCCTATAAAAATTGTTATAAGTGGAAAGGTGTAAGTCATAGACTTTTGCATCGCAACCTGAAAATCGTCGGTTGATTCTTTAGTTTTTTCCGCTATTTTTTGTTGCAAGTTAACTTGTGGAGAAGTCAATTTAACAGAAATTAGTTGAGCAAGTGCTGCTAATATAAGAAGTGGGCCCGGTAAAGCAAAGGTTATAAACGGTAATTTTATAACGTCTGGTTTAGATACATCTAAATATAAAAATTTAGTATTTAACGTTTCTGATTCCTTAAATTTTAACGGCGCATAAAGAACGTGATTAAATTTTTCCGCAGGTTTTTCGTGGTTTGTCAATGTAAGTGTAAATACATTAAAAAAAGCTATTAATACTACAATTTGGAGAAGATAGGGTAGACATCCTGCACTTGGATTTACGCCTTTTTGTTTATAAAAGTCCGCTTGTGCCTGAGCCAACTTCATCTTATCATTCTTATATTTACTTTTAAGTTTCTCCAGCTGCGGAGCGAGGTCTTTCATCTTTTTCATTGAATTCATGTATGGTTTTGTGAGCGGATTTAAAAGTATTACCAAAAGCAAACTGAAGCCGATTATCGCCAGTCCCATGTTGTTGCCAAGCAAACGGTAAAACAATATTAAGCCGTTGGCCAGAGGTTGTATCAATATAGTTGTAAATATGTTCATAAATATTTGTAATTAGACCGTAGTTTTCTGAAGATCTGATGTGGGAGAAAATCTTCCGAATGGATTACAGTTAATAATTCTCCAAATACTCATTAACCCCCCCTTTAATATACCGTGTTTCTCCAAAACTAATATTGAGTATTCGCTGCAGGTCGGGTTGTATCTGCATCCTCCCGGTATAATTGCTGCTAATGTTTGAGAAAAATATTTTTTATATATTTTAATAATACCGATTAGAAATTTCTTAGGTATTATAAACATTATGTTATATATTCCTCTTTTTTTAAAAAATCTTTGACTTCGGTCATAATTTCAGAAACAGTTTTAGACATCACACCTTTTTTTATTAAAAAAACCATGTCATATCCTCCCTTAATATTACTTAAACTCTGTCGCACGGCCTCTCTAAAAGCCCGTCGGACTCTGTTTCTATGAACGGCCATTTTTGAGATTTTTGTAGATATAACAAAACCAAATCTTGACAGGTCTTTATCAGATGTTTTTAATACTGCAACACCAAAGTTGGGGCTTTGGAATACTTTACCCTTACTTTTAACTTCATTAAACTGTTTCGCATTTTTTATTCTGTTGGCGGTGGAAAGCATGTTTTAAACTCTTTTCTTATTTTTTCTCCTTTTTATCACTTTTCGTCCGCTTTTGGTTTTCATTCTGGATCTAAATCCGTGAGTTTTATTTTTCTTTCGTTTGCTGGGTTTAAAAGTTCTTTTCGGCATTTATAAAAATGCTCCTTTCAGTATTGTCTAGTTTACTAAGAAAAATTAACAATTTCAACGATCGAAAGAGTAAGCCGGCTGAACTTTCGCATTAATTAGGGGTTGACTCATTGTGGATAACTTTTTAATATGCTTTTGCCTAACAACAATGCAAAGCTTTGAAAATAATAAATTATGGGCCGAAATTTTAGACAGTATAAAAGTTACTGTGTCTGGAGCAATTTTTACAACCTGGTTTAAACAAACCCACTTGGCTAGTCTCAAAAAAAGCGGGGGGCGATATATAGCCGAAGTAGGTTGCGCTTCCAGTTTTATTAAATCTACTATTGAAAGCAGATATTTTGGCCTAGTACAAGACACTCTCATAAAATCTTTAAGTACCCAATGTGACTTACTTTTTATCGTTAAAGATAATCCTGACAAGAGCGTTAAAAACGATATACCAAGCCCCCTTTTTGAATCATTTAACGCTGACAGTAAAAAAACACGAGACCTCTCAATTAAGGTAGGTCTAAGACCCGGATTTAACTTTGAAAACTACGCCGTATCCTCGTCAAATCAAATGGCTTGGGCTGCGGCTGAGGCGGTTGCAAAGGAACTTGGCCACGCATACAATCCTCTATTTATTTGGGGGGGCGTGGGAGTAGGTAAAACACACCTAATGAATGCCGTCGGGTTTTACGCAATAGAAAAAGGCTCTGCCGAAAACATAGTGTTTTGTACAGGAGAGCAGTTTACGAACGATATTGTAGAGGGCATACGAAATAAATCTACCTTAAACGTTAGAAATAAATACAGGAAAGTAGATGTACTTCTAATTGACGATATTCAATTCATTGCAGGAAAAGACGCTGTCCAAGAAGAATTTTTCCATACATTCAACAGTCTTGTATCTAACGGTGCCCAGATAATTTTAACTTCTGACAGGCCACCTTCGGAAATTTCTAAACTAGAAGAAAGGCTGAAAAGCAGATTTGAAGCAGGACTTCTGGTTGATATTGCTCCTCCCGATTTTGAATTGAGATGTGCAATCGCCCAAATTAAGGCAAGAGAAAGAAATATGGATATTCCAATGGACTTGATTCAGGTAATCGCCGGCAATCTTGACTCAGCTAGAAAGATAGAGGGGTTCTTGGTCAAACTTTTTTCAGAAATTAAAATTAAAAACAAAGAAATCTCACAAGATATCGTTGAAACGTTATTGGGTAAGGGAATTGATACGAATGGGGTGTCAACAAAAGCCTCACCAAATGACATTATCCAAGCCATATCGCACCACTTTTCTATAAGTAAAAGGGTTTTATTAGGAAAATCTCGCATTCGATCAATAGCGCGACCAAGACAGATTTTAATGTATATCCTGCGCACACAACTTATACTACCTTTGGATGAAGTCGGACAAATAGTCGGCGGGCGAGATCATACTACCGTTATGCACGCTGTGGAGAAAATAACCCAACTTGCTTCGACTAATGTTCAAATTCGTGAGGATATTAGGGGGATAAAAAATCTTCTTTGAGGACCAATTCTAAAAATATATAACTTATCCCCAAAAAACGCTTATGTATCCACAATTATGTCCACACTTCACCACGTTTGTTGTAAACATTAATAACCGAGCGTTCTTAAGGCTAAATATCCACTTATCAACAACCCCTACTACTAATGCTACTATTTAATAATAGAAAATATCATAACTAAGAAAAAAGTAAGAATTGCAAATCCAATTAGGTAAAGTATATACTCAGAGCTAAATGAAAATAGAAGTTTTGCAAGAAAATTTTTCAAAGAGTTTGTATATTGCTTCAAGATTTACGAGCTCAAAGGTGCAACTACCAGTTCTTGCGAATTTACTTCTAAAAGCTGAAAAAAACAGACTTCTCATTGCAGCCACTAATCTGGAAACTTCAATTTCACTATATATTGGGATAAAGGTGGAGGAAGAAGGAGAAATAACTGTTCCGGCCCGAACTCTCAATGAACTTGTTTCGAATATTAGAGCAGGACAGTTGAAAATTGACGTCGAAAAGGAAAAGATAAATATAAAAAGTGAGGGTTTTGAGTCGAGCGTTCTGGGTATGAACTCGAGTGATTTTCCAAAAATACCATTGGTCTTGCCGGAAGATAATTTTAAAATTCAGACAGAGTTTTTTTCGCAGGCGTTGTCTCAAATACTTTTTGCCGTATCTCAGGATGAAACCAGGCCCGCCTTGACCGGAGTACTTATTATCTGCTCAAAAGGCAAACTTACTTTAGTTTCAACAGACGGTTTCAGACTATCTCAAAAAATAATTAGTGTTCCGGAAGTTAAAACGGAATTTAAATTGATACTACCTAAAAATGCTTTGGGTGAGCTTACGAGACTATTTGCAGAAGCAGAAGATATTGGATTTTCTTTTAATGATAAGGAAAATCAGGTTCTTTTTGGAGTAAGTAATGCAATACTAGCTTCTAGGGTTATTGAAGGAGATTTTCCCGATTTTAAAAGAATTATTCCTACGAGTTCGCTACTTAATATTTATCTTGATAAAGATGAGTTATTGAGGGCGGTTAAACTTGCTTCAGTTTTTGCCAGAGATGCTGCCAATGTTGTTAAATTTTCTGTTCTTAAAGATTCGATTGAAGTTTTAGCGGAGAGTTCTCAGTCGGGTAGTCAGAAGACAAAAGTTGACGCCAAGGTAGAAGACGTTGGGGGAGTATTGGATAAGGAATTCGTAATCGCGTTTAATTTTAGGTTTTTGGAAGATTTTTTAAATTCCTTAAATGGGGACGATATAAAAATTGGGCTTACTGATCCTAATTCTCCGGTGTTATTTTTGGATACAAGCGATAAAGAATACATGCACATAATAATGCCCGTAAGGCTTCAGACTTAGAACCAGCTGTGTATTTTGGAGTTTACTCAGTCAGTGGAGAATCGATGGGGTTTGTAAATTTAAAAGAATGTTCAATTTTTTCGGTTAAAGATTCACGATTTTGAGATTTTATATCTATTTCGAGGGTATATTCGGTTTCAAATTTCCACTCACCAGTCGGTCTAACATAAAGAGTTGTTTCGCTTTCGTCTTTTGAGAAAGCGGTTTCAATATAGGGTTTGACGGTGACTTTTGCTGTATTTAAGTCAATTTTTGAAGAAAAAGTGTATTGCAAAGCAATAGAAGGATTTGCCATTTCTTGTGTCCCGGCAGACGGAAAAATGTTAATCAAACTAAAAGGAATCGGAGTTGGTGAAGGGATTGGAGTTGGGGTAGGAATAGCCTGACTTGTTTTTTCGATAGCACTTCTTATTCCAAGAACAAATAAAACTAATAATATAACGACAGTAATAATAATTATCTTTTTATTTTTTACTAAAACGCTTTTCATTTAAGTAAACTAAATAGCTAGTATTTTATTTGCAGAAATAATCTTCAGGTCTTTGATATACTCCTCCTAATGCAAACTCTAAATGTAAATGTGTTGCTTGACTTTGGTTAAATAAGTTTCCGATTTTTTCTCCTGATCTGATTGTACCAGTTCTTGCCCCGTTTGCCATGTGGGTAAGAATTAAAAGGTATTGGCCCGAACTACAGCGATACGTGTGTCCAACAGAGCCGCCGCCATTCGCAAAGGCGTAAGAACAATTCCAAGTTACAGAAGTCCCAACCACCCTTGGAGCAAAAACTTCAGGCACACTACCATATGGAGAAGCAAACACATCAAAAGCATAACCATATTGAGCACATTTCGAGCCTTGTGAATAACACACGTTAGATGAAGCTTGTGGACTGGTTGGACCATAGCATCCAATACTTTGGGGTAGTGACCATGCGCAGGCGCCGCTTGTACCCCAATACCTATTACTCCCATGCCCCTGTGTTTCATTGCCGGGTGTATAAGAACCATAAAAAACCCCACTCGGAGAATTTCTGTTATAAGTAATCAGAGGGCAATCAATTGGAGGATTTCCAATTATTACCGAAGCACTGGTAGAAACCGTTTGGCTGGGTGCGGAGGGTGCATCTGCCACAACAGTTACTGTATCGGTAATAATTGAATCTCTATAGTTGGAATCGTAGGTAACAGAATAATTTATTTCGTAAGGTGGGCCCGCTGGGACCACAAAAGGGGTAGTGGGTAATGTGGGATTTGGTGGACACGGTCTTCCGGCTGACAGCCCCACAACCTTACACTCATATGTAATAGAGTTTACAATTAAAGAGCCTTGAATTGCTGTTATTTTAATACTGTAGTTTGCGGTTCTCGAGGGAGGAGGATTGTCAAATTTGTTTGGTGTTGCCTCTTTTTCTAACTTGATATATTCATTATCTACCACATAGGGCGTAGTTCTAACAGGATTTGGCGGAACAACATAGCTATTGGTAAAAATTATATAAACTGCGAAAGCAAAAAAAACAAGCATTCCTATAAATGAAAGAATTACAGCAAGTATTGTTGACCCGGTAATTGCAGCCGCGAATGCAAGGTATAATGTTTGGCCAAACCCCACTACACCCCTTGCGATTGTTACTCCTCCCAGTATAGCCATCGAAGATCCTATTAACCCCAACCCCCCAAGTATTATTAAAGCTGGAATTGCAAAACCAATTCCTCCTACAAAGAGAATCGAAGATCCTGCTAATATTAATTTTTCCGGATCTTCGTCGCCGGATAGAATTCTATACAGCCTTTTAAAACCCTCTACTATTTTTTGAATAACCTTTTTTGCAAGTAATATAGCGGCTTCAATAACTAACGTGATACCTGCCGACGCTGCAGCTCCAGCAAGGGATACCCCAACTGCGACCGTCCCGCCAGCCACAGTGGCTCCAGTTGCTGCTGCACCCCCCGCTGTTGCACCGACACCTCCAGCTGCGGCTTTTGTGACTGCAGCCACCCCTGTTTCTGCGGCTTTTGTGACTGCAGCCTCGGCACCTTTCTGAAGTGTTTTTTTAGCGACCTTTTCCGCCCCTTTTTTAAAAGCGTCTTCGATAAACCCTTGTGCCTTG
>Ga0209542_10002314_pt1 | contig 42830 bp, 42 predicted proteins | sample RifCSPhighO2_01_FD_184028 | JGI IMG/M metagenome (GOLD analysis project Ga0209542, IMG submission 184028) | Soil microbial communities from Rifle, Colorado - Rifle CSP2_plank highO2_0.1 (SPAdes) (version 2) | ecosystem: Environmental > Terrestrial > Deep subsurface > Rock core/Sediment ... | reverse complement strand
TATTCAGCGAGTTATGCTTAAAGCAGAATGATTTTCATCCCCAAAAGATATGGCTGTAATATTATAATATCCTGAATTTCTTGCAGGACTTACATTTAAACCATTATCAGCAGTTATATTATTTCCATCTTTATAAATTATTATTGTTCCATATAATGTTGTAGCAGTTATATTATACTGCTGAGGATAATCAACTAATCCATCTGATTCTTGCCCATTTAAATAAAGTTTAATATCTCCGCCTAAACTTGTTATTATATAATCCTGCTGGACAGAACTTGATGAATAATTCTCATTCTCCTGAGCAGTACAGTTGACTGTGTATAATCCTGCCACCCTCATTATTTCTAACCCTTGCTCATTATTTTTATTTATATTATTAACATATAAAACTGCTGAAAGGTTTTCTGAATTATAGCATGAAAAATTGTTTGCAACCCCATAAATTACTGGAGAAGCAGGACTGGCAATTACAGAATTTATTGATGTTGCTTTATTAATTGTTATATTATAATATTTATAATCTATATTAGAATAATTTTCATTTCCACTAACATTTGCCCTAAATATATAGCTTCCTGCAGATAATGTTAAATTTAGTGAATTGCCCAGATAATTTTCATTGTCTTTATCTAATCCAACTGTTCCTACATCTGAAATAGCAGAAATATTTATTTGTGAAGGATAATTTAAAGTTAGATTACTAGTTCCTGAATTTGCCAAAAAAGTTAATATAGGATTTGCTTTATTAATTGTAAACTGGGAAAAATTACTTGAACTAGTATAGTTCTCATTTCCTAAATAAGAGCAGTTAAAATCCCATAATCCTGCACCTAAAGTTTCTGCTTCTCCTAAAGTTCCATTTGTTAGGCTTAATGTCTCAGCCCAGCCAATTAAAATACTGCAAGTTGGAGTTATAGCAGTTCCATAAGTCTGTGGATTTGTTTTATCAAAAGTTAATGATGTTTGTGATAAAGCTTTATTAATAGTAAAAGTATTTTGTGACAATCCTGAAGTATAATTTTCAGTTTCTGAAATATTACATTTTATATTATGTAATCCAGCAGATAAAATTAATGCAGATGGATTTACAAAATCAATATTATCTATATACAATTTCGGGCTTCCATAATCAGAATTGCATGTAAATGTTGATTCTATGCCATAACTATAGCCCCAGCCAGATGAGCTTAGCAATATTAATGAATTATCAGCTTTGTTTATTATTAAATCTTTAACAGCACTATTAGATGTATAATTTTCATTTCCTGCTGTTGAATAATTAAAAGTCAATGTTCCTGCACTATAAATTAAATTAGATTTATCCATAGAGCAAGATAATTGAGCAGGACATCCACTTCCTGAAAAGTCTGATGCAATTCCATAGGTTATAAGAGAAGTTCCTGATATTGCTAAAGAAGGATTTGCTTTATTAATTATAAAGCTTGAAAAATTACTTGAACTAGTATAGTTTTCATTTCCTGAATAAGAGCAGTTAAAATCCTGATTTCCAGCTGCTAAAATTAAAGAAGTTCCTGAATTTATAATACTTCCATTTAAAGTTAATATGCTGTTTTCATCTCCAGAAGTCAAAGAGCATGCAGGAGTAATTGATACTTCATATGTTTGAGGAGAATTTTTGTCAAAATTAAGAGAAACATTTGAAATTGCTTTTGCAACACTATAATATCTTATCCCAGAATTATTTAAGTTTCCTAAACTATCATTTGCCCACAATGTATAAGAATAAGTTCCTGCTGCTAAGTCTGAGACTGTAAATGAGTAAATACTAATTGAATTTTCTAGATTTGTATAATTCTGCCCATTAAACTCTATCCAGACACTATTTACAGCAGTATTATCTGTTATATTTACAGAGAAATTATATAACTGGCTGGAAGAATAAGCAGAATTATTTCCAGGGCTTTCTAAATAATTTGAAAATACTGGCGGAATATTATCTAAAATAGAATAATCTAAAGAAATATTATAAAGTGTTGGTGTTAGCCCTGCTTCTTGGCTTGATAAAAATGTTCTATACTGAAAATATCTTCCTGTTAAATTTATATTGTTTAAATTAACACTCTGCCAAACACCATCAGAACAATCTGATAAAGAGCAATTTTTAACTTGGAGAGTTAGATTTGTCTCTTTCCTTAAAGGAAGTATTGTCCTAACTCTTGAATTTCCCCCATTAAAATTATCTGCGAGTTTTGTCCAAGAAATTCCATCAGAAGAAGAATAAATATCATCTCCACTATCCACAAGATAAACATTTCCAGAAAAATCAGCTCCTAAAGAAATAGAATTATGCCCATCAGATGTATCAAAATCTGTGCTAATTTTATTCCAAGTTACTCCAGAATCGCCTGATTCCCAGATAGCCTGCGCCTTCCCTATATACAAATTACCATTAGAATCTATTGTAAAGGCATCTGCTCCATTTCCATCTGCTCCATTATAATCATCTTTTACTAGAGTCCAGCTAGAGCCATTAATAGAAAAATAAACATCTGAAGCAGCATCTACTGTAAATAATATATTAGAGCTATTAACTACTAAACCAGCAACATTTCCTCCTCCCCCGTTAAAGTTGCTTACTAGTTTTGTCCAGGTTGTTCCATTACTAGAATTCCAGACATCTTGATCTCCCTCAATTATATAAAAAGAATCATTCTTATTTATTGCAAAAGCAAAAGCATTCTGCCCCTCTGCCCCATTATAATCATTTGTAAGCTTGCTCCAACTAACCCCAAAATCTATACTGTTCCAAACTTTCTGGCCATCAACAATAAAATAAGCTTTGGATGAATTAAATGCAGAAGAAGTTATTCCATTTCCATCTGCCCCGTTATAATCATCTTTTACTAGAGTCCAGCTAGAGCCAGTCAAAGAGTTCCAGACATCAGAGTTGTCATCAACAGCAAATAAGTATTCTTTAGTTGGAATTTCATAATAAGAAGTTAAATTATTCCATCTTGATAAACTTCCTGCATCAAATACTCTTGAAGTATAATTCCCAGATAAGTTAGCTCCTGATAAAATTATGCCTGTTCCATTATGAACTGTATTATTATAAATTCCAGAAAAATCTCCCTGGTTTAAATCAGAGAAGCTTGTTGCATAAACAATTATTATACTAAAAATTATTATTAGCCCAAACAATATCCCTTTTTTAGCCATTTTTAACCTGCCAGGCACTAATTCTGCCCAAGCTAAATTTAAATATCTTATCCTCTGTCTGCAAATCTAAGCAATAGCGTATAATAGTGTGCCATGATTTATTGAGTTGATAGGCTATTTCTTGAGTTGAAAGGGGCTTTTCTGATTTTGAAAGAATATCTAATATACTTTGTTTTATATTATTGCCATTAATAGTACCATTAATCGCACTTTTTATCACTCTTTTAATCATACTTATATTAGTACCATCTATTGTATTTAAAGTTTTCCTTGCGTAAATCTTAATCTATTTAAACCCCTCCAGACTATAATAATTATGAAAATTCCCATAGTATTTTTAGGAACAGGGCAGGCAGTGCCTACAGCAAGAAGAAATCACTCTGCCATTTTACTTAGTTATAAATCTGATAATATCTTAATAGATTGCGGAGAAGGAACTCAAAGACAATTCAGAAAAGCTCATTTAAATCCTGGAATGATTACCAAGTTATTAATAACTCACTGGCATGGTGACCACATCTTAGGAATTCCGGGCTTGCTTCAAACTCTCGCTCTATCAGGATATAACAAGCAATTAGAAATTTATGGTCCAAAAGGAACTCAATATTATATGAATAAGATTCTAGAAATGTTTGTATTTCAAGGTGCAATTAAATATAAAATTCATGAAATTGATTCTGGAAAATTTTTTGAAAATTCTGATTTTTATTTAGAAGCAGAAAAAATGCAGCATGGCACTCCTTGTCTTGCTTATTCTTTTGTAGAAAAAGAAAAAATAAGGCTTGTAAAAGAAAAACTAGAAAAGCTAAAGATAAAGGGGAAGATTATAGCTGACTTGGCAAAAGGAAAGGATATTATCTGGAATGAAAAGAAAATAAAAGCTAAGGATTTAATGTATAAGCAAGAGCAAAAAAAGATAACAATAATTATGGACACTATTATTAATAAAAATATGGAAAAAATAGCAGAAAATTCTGATTTATTAATTTGTGAATCAACATTTATGGAAGATTCTGAAAAAGGAAAGGACTTAGCAGCAGATTATTCTCATCTAACAGCAAAGCAAGCTGCAGAAACTGCAAAAAAATCAAAATCAAAAAAGCTTATCTTGACTCATCTCTCCCAGAGATATCAGGGAAAAGAAAAACTAATTTTAGAAGAAGCAAAAAAAGTCTTTAAAGACACAATAGTTGCAGAAGATTTGTCTAAGGTTGAGGTTTAATCTTCTTACTATAGATGTTTATTGCAGTTAAATAAAGTCATCTTTCCAGACTCAAAGATAGTTACCCCTGTATTATAATGATGCCCCATTTCAACAACTTCTTTAAAATCTTTTTCTAGCAAATTTGCGATTAAAGCAATATTAATACCCCCATGCCCTACAATTAAAATAGTTTTATCTTTGTACTTTTTAATACTGTCTAAAAATTCTCTTGCTCTTTTCATAATACTATCATCTTTCTCGCATGTAGGAAAATTATAGAAATCCTGTCCTTCAAACTCTTCTCTTTTTCTCCCTTCTATACTCCCAAAATTCCTTTCTCTTAATAATCTAGTTGGAATTACATTGGCTTTTATAATTCTGGCAACTTCCTCAGCAGTATGCCTTGCCCTGTCTAAGTCACTTGAAAAAATTAAATCTATCTTCTCACTTTTTAATCTCTCTGCCAGCTTTCTTGCCTGTTCTTTTCCTAATTCAGATAATTGAGAATTACTATGTCCCTGTATTATTCCTTGCTCATTGCTCAAAGTTCTTCCATGCCTTACTATAATTAATTTCATAAAAAAGTATAGATTAAGATTATAAAAAACTTTCTCAAACTTCCCAGTATTAATGCGTATCAAGAATTGCCCTTGCGAAAAATAAAGGCAGTAACGCTTCTATTTAGATGCTGTTGATGCAGGGGAGATAAAAATTATTGTGTCTCCTCTTAAAAAAGTCAATCCTATACTTCTCTTTATTTCATTGTTCAGGATTTCTTTTGCATTATCCAAAACAATATTTACATGTATATCAAATGCAAGCAAAGTTCCGACAAGTTGCTTGTCATTCTTAAGCTGCACTAAGATTTCCTTTCCCTTGCTGCTATTCAACAAGTCTAAAGGCCTCTCAATTCCGTTAACCATAAAACATTCTTGCTTAAATAGTTTTTAAATCTTCGCTTTTCCCAGCCGATTATAAAACAAAACATTTAAATATCATTTTCTTCAGGATTAAGTATGAACAAAGGAATAAAAATTACAGGTGGAAAATACCATCCTAACAGAAAGAAAAGAAAATATGAAAAGCAAGGAAAGAAAATTCTAGTTAAACTAGGAAAAACAAAAACAAAATCAATTAGAATTAGAGCAGGCAGCAAAAAGATATTTCTTTTAACTTGTGATGTTGCTAATTTACTGGTCAATGGCAAGTCAAAGCAAGTAAAAATAAAAAATGTTTTAGAAACACCTTCAAATAAGTTCCTGGCAAGGCAGAATGTCATGACAAAAGGGGCTATAATAGAAACAGAAGCTGGAAAAGCCAGAATTACCAACAGGCCAGGACAAGAAGGCTGTGTTCAGGCAGTTCTATTAGAAGATCAGACAGATAAGAAGAGATAAGATAGTTTATAGTTCTAAAAAAATAAGAGGTGATACTTAAAATGAGGGCAATTAATGTATCAGGAAAAAGCAGGGAAGACTACAAATTCTGCAATAGTAGCATTAAAAGAAAATGCAGAGGACTTTTTTCCCTATTTTAATTTCTCCTCGAGAAAAATAAAAATAATACAAAGCTTTATAAAGCCGAAAGATTTATAAACTTTACTTAAGCTAAGTCTAAGACTAAAAAACAAAATGTCATTTATCAAACGATGTCCAGAATGCAATTCTATCAATCTTACCTATGATGACCAGAAAGGAGAAGTAATCTGTAATGATTGTGGCTTGGTAATAGAAGAAAAAATGGTAGATACAGGGCAGGATTTCTCAGGAAAAGGAGAAGGGGATAAAAAAGGCAGAGGCGGAGCCCCATTATCAATTCAGAAATTTGATAAAGGCTTAACAACAAATATAGGAGAAATCTCAGATATTTACAAGTTAGAATCAGGGCAGACTCGCAAGTTCCTAAGGCTTAAAAAATGGCAGGAAAGAGTTTCTACATCTATAGAAAGAAATTTAAGATTAGCAATGGCAGAGCTAAGAAGAGTAGCAGCTTTTCTTAATCTTCCAAATGTAGTTAAAGATGAGTCATCAAGAGTCTATAATTTTGTCCTTCAAAGAGGATTAGTCCGCGGAAGGTCTATGGAGTCAGTTATAGCAGCCTGCATATATTCAGCTTGCAGAAGTTATAATATTCCAAGAACTTTAGATGAAATAGCAAATGCTTCTGATGTTGAAAGAAAAGAAATAGGAAGAACATATCGCTTTATTATCAGAAAGCTTGGAATTAAAGTAACTCCTTCATCTCCAAAAGATTATATTTCAAGATTTTCTTCAATTCTTCATCTTTCTCCAAAGACACAGAATGAAGCTCTAAAAATCCTGAAAAAAGCAGACATCTCAGAACTAACATCTGGAAGAGGTCCTGCAGGAATAGCTGCTGCAGCTTTATATGTCGCAGCATTAATCAACGATGAAAAAAAGACTCAAAGAGAAGTCGCAGATGTTGCAGGAATTACAGAAGTCACAATCAGAAATAGATACAAAGAATTAATAGACCGCTTAGATCTCGAAGAAAAACTGAAAATAAAAGAAGCTGAAAGCAAGGCTGATAAGGCAAAAAAGAAATAATAATTTATTCTAAATTATGTAATAAGTTGATGTTGCTAAAAGTAAGTTGCTCAGAATCTAAAAGAGGGTTATAAGACAATAACTATTTTATTCTATCAAGATTATTATGCGGGGAAAAGGATTTGAACCTTCGCAGGCACTAAGCCACTACGTCCTAAGCGTAGTCCGTTTGACCACTCCGGCATCCCCGCCAAGCAACTTCATTATAATATCCTTATATGTCTATTTAATGATAGGGTTACAAGTAAATAAGATAGAAATTAGTGATATAAAAAGATATTGATTATCTGTTTAAGAAAACCCACCAGAAAAAATTAAGCAAGCTCCTTCAAAATTTTGTTTATTGTATAACTTGCTACTAGAACTAATAAAAGCATTATTAATCATCCAATTACTAGTATATACATAAGTATCATCGCTTTTTTTAGAATCATAATTTCCTTGGTAATTTAAGGTTGTAAAATCAGTTTCTAATTTAGTATTGCCAAGCCCCCAATTAAGGATACCAACGCAATTTTCATTATTATTTAAGGTTCTTTGAATTAAAAGAGTTGTTCCAGAAATTTTATCATTTGGTTTCTTATTCATCAGAACATTAAAATTTTTATTTGTGTCCAAAATTCCTGATGCAATATAACTTAAGTCCCACCAAGTTGTTCTATCAAAACTATATTTCCAGCTGCTGTCAAATTTATAATAAATCATACCAGTTGTTGAACATCCGTCATGAAAAGTGAATATCAAATTTTCAATTGGACAATCTACAGCATTAACTATTGTAGAAGATAACTTTTCTGAAGAAGTGCCTTCAGAACCATATTCTGCAGGAATTCTATCTTCTCCTTCTGCTCCCAAATCTCCTTCATAAATTTCTTCTATTGCAGTAGCCCCTTTCAGCAACACCAGCTGCCCATTCTGATATAAATAATTAGATGCAAGATTAACAATTTCAGCTTCTGCACTTTGAACAGGGCTAATTACTCCGCTCTTTTTATCAATATTAGCAACTATATACACATTATTTTTATCTTTTATGTAAAAGCTCAATCCCGTTGTTCCAACAGGAACAATTATCCCTATAAGATTTCTATTAAACATTATATTATTTCCACTTAAACTAAATGCACCTGTTCCGGTTGTTGTTCCAGCAGCTGCTGTATTAGATTTAGTCCCGCTTATAACAAACTCCTTAGCTTTTCTCGCCAAAGCATCATACAAGCTAGCTTCATATAACAAAGCCTCAGCCCTCTGCGAATTATAAAATCCTTTTTGTATAACTTCTTCTAAGTTTGCAAACAAAGCAGAATAATCTATTGTAGCAGTTTTTAAAATAGGATTTGTATAATTATTAAACAATCCCGATGCTGCACTAATATACTTCTGGTTTAAGTCCTCAATATTTTCAGTATTCTCAACATCAGCTAAAAATGCTTTCATCATCCCCTGCTGAGAATTGCTAATAGATTTTAATTTTTCTTCTGTCTTGCCAGGGTCCATAATTTCTTCTGATTTTAAAAGAGACTCTTTCATATTTTTATTAATCTGGCTTAAAGTATCATTTTCCAGTTTTTTATCATGTATAACATCCTTCACAGATTCAGTATCAACCCAGCATTTTACTTTATTAGCTTCATCACACCAGCCCATATCCTGCCATCTTCTTTTTGAAACTTGCTGTGTTGCATCTGTTGAATAAGCAGGGTCAATATTAGAACAAACTCTTATAATTCCCCTATTATAAATAGCAGGATTTACAACTTCATCAGCCCCTGCCTGAAGATTCGGCTGGAGCAAGCTATAAGCACTTGACTTTCCTGAGATGCAATCAGCTTCATTATCAACTCTGTCTGCAGCAGCATCTTTCATATACAAATCTTTAGCATAATTAATTGCAAAACTTGAAGAAACCTGCTTAAACCCGCAATATTCCTGCGCATTAATATTTACACACAGTTGTTTATATCCTGATGGAGCTGTAAAATCAGGAGTCTTGTCCAAATACTCTCCTTTTGCTATAAATCCTGAATCAACTTGAACATAAGGATTTTGATTATAATAACTTGTTTTAGGAGGATCTTTCAAATATATTTGATATGAAACTCCCTGGTCTTTTCCAGCAGAGATATGATAAAAAACTTTATATTGAGAAGTTGCAGGAACAGTTGCTTCTGTAAAAGTCTCTTCAGAAAAATAAGCTGTAAATTGAACTGGGCTGTCAGGCTCTGTAAATGCTTTCCAGTTATTTGGAAACTTTGTTCCTATAAATCCCTTGCAAACTTCAGTCCCAGCATCTGCCAAGCTTCTTGTCTGAAAAGCTTTGTAAGCATTTGGCCCATAAACCTGAGTCATATAATTTATACTTTTTTCAGCATTATCCCAAGCAGCAGTAACAGTTGCATATTCTCCCCCGCCCCTTGTCCCTTGTCCATAAGCTAAAGCAACTAATTTTGGAAGCAGTGCTTTAATAAAAGGTGCAACTTGCTTCCAGAAAAATTCACATGTATAAATAGAATAAATCTCATCGCAAATTCCCATCATTTTTCCAGAGTCCAGATTAGCTTGCAAACAATCTCTATGTCCTCTTAATATGCTTACCCATGATTCAATTCCTGCATGCAATCCAGACAAGCATATTGGAATTGCAACTCCTCCATTAAAAGGATTTCCAAAATTAGGCAAGCATAAAGCAATACTTCCTATAATTCCTGATTGAATAACATCATCTACAGGAAAAGTTCCTCCAAAATCACATCTTGAACTCGGGCAGATCACAGGATCGCAGACATTAAATAATAAAGCACAATCATTAGGAGACATAAAATCCTGGCATTGAGATGAAGGAGTATTAACAGCAGGTTTTCCAACTCTATAACTTCTTCCTGCTCCTCTTACATCAACAATTGTAACTTCTGGCTTTCCATATTGTTCAGCAGCAGAATATACTGCTTTAATAGCAGCACTAACTAATTTTGCTGCTTCATCTTTGCTTACACATCCAATCTCATTTGTAGGCTGTCCTGTCTGCAAATTAATCATAGTGCAAATATCATCTCTTCCTCCTGACTCAAATTCTTCTCTTTTATTTTCTCCAACATTACAAAGCCAGAAACTTGATAATTTTCCTGACTCCTCAAAAGCTTTTACATTTCCAAAAACTCCTGTAGTCTGCTTTGTAGCAGCATACCATCCATTTGCAGTATCAATAGGCACAATTGCAGGCAGCCCTTTATTTTGTCCTGATTCATAAAATCTAACTTCAGGATTAGAATAATCATTTTTGCATAATCCAGGGCTGGCTTCCTTAAACCCTCCTATTTTTGCTTCTCCTAATGCTCTATTAAATGATTCAGTTAAATCAGCTCCAGTTTCTTCATCATATGCTTTTTCTGGATAATAATCACTTCCCTGCTGTTTTAATTTCACAATAACTTTTTTAGTTTCATGCTCTCCTGAATCTTTTCCCCAAGCACTTCCAGGAACAGTATATAAAATTACTTTATCTGCAGGCTTTTTCTTGCTTGCATCTCCAGATGTAAACACATTTTCAAGTCCTGGCTTTGCATTTAAATCACTTGCTTGTTGTGATGTTAAAGTTATAGGAGAAACAAAAGGCTTGTTAGTTCCTAAAGGCTCTAGGACTTGTGTATTTCTATTATTTAATTGAGTTCCAAAAACAGTTTTCATACTATTTTCAAAATCTGTTTGAGCCTGCCTTGCTTTTGCTCTGTCTTGAACATAAGCAGTCTTATCATTAATTGTCTTGTTTCCTATACTCAGCAAAACTCCAGAGCCTGATGACATCTGCTGTTTAGCTGTAACAATATCTCTTAACTCATCAATTCTTACCTCCCCGCTATTAATCATTTGTGTTAAATCACTATTTGTTGCTCCCCCAACCCCTTCTAATTCTGGATGCAGCTTTAAATATTCTAAAGCAGCTTTCTTGCTGTCAATAGTATTTTCTTTTGTCAAATCATCTAATAATCCTTTATTGCTCTGCGCATTTTTCCAAGTGCCTTTTAATTGTTCATTTTGAGTTTCCATAATTTTCTGCATAGCAGAAACATCCGCATTTATCTTATCTGCATTTTGAGAAAAACACCTATCCAGCGAAGGCTCTCCTCCTAAAACCCCTTTATATTTATTAGGATTATCTCTAATCTCATCTCTGCATTGATCAACCCAGCCGCCACTAGACCTCATAACTTTATTTCTAGCCAATGCTTCTCCGCTTCCCCCGACAAAATCTGTAACTAAATTTTTAGCAACTAAATAAGCAGATGTTGCCAAGCAAGCTCCTTTTAATCCTGATACTACATTTCCTAATCTCAAATTTATATCTTCCCACTTCTTTATGCTTTCATTTAAATTCTTAATTCTTTCTTTAGTTTTTTCAGGTGCTAATTGAATTGCTCTTTTTTCAATTCCTATATTAAAAGAAAAATTAACCTCGCTTCTGGAATTAACTATTTTAGGATTTAAGCTGACTAAAGCAACTTTATTCAAATCAATCTGTTTAATATTAATATTAAATCTTCCCAGCTGTGTCCATGTTTCTAGTTTAACAGAAACATTGCTGCTTGCACAATTTTCAGCAGAATTATCTCTTCCAGAATAAGTTACAGCCCGATAATTAATCATAGCTTTATCTTCTTCCAGCCAATTAACTTTTACATATTCTATGCATTGCGCTTTATTATTACTATAATTCTTTGAAGTTTCTGGATAAATATAATCATCAATTGCAAATCTGCCTTCTATATCTTTATCTTGGCTTCCATCTTTTCCAATTCCTCTTAAAACAGCATATGCAGATGCATCTTCTGTTGCAGGAAGCCTTACATCTTCCAGCTTTATAAGATAAAAGTCAGTTCCAATATAAACTCCTGCAACACTTTCTTCTCCAGAATATTTTAGCACAGCTTCTTTTTGGCTAGCATCATCTGCAATCTTAGTTCCAGGATAAGTATTTTTAGCTAAATCTATAAATTCTAATTCTTCTTTTCCTTTAGATAAATCATCTGCCAGTTTAATTGCCCTGCTAATTCCTGTCTGCCCATATACTTCATCTGTATTGCTTTTTTCAGAAGGATAAAGATTTACAAGTTTCTTGTAATTCTCAGAAGCATTATTAAAATAAGCATCTATTCCACTAGATGCTGAATAAATTGTCTCTTTTATTACAGCCCCTAAAAATTTAACTTTCTTTTTATCAGTTCCAAAAGAAATATCTTCATCTAATTGAGTTTTAGAATTAAATATCACAATAACAGATTTATTAGTATTTATCGTAGATTTAGCAATCTTATCATTATTAATAAGCAGCTCAACAATTTTCTTTTTAAATCCATCAATTTTATCTCCAGAATATTCTTGATTTGCAGCAGATTGAACAGCACTTGCAATTGTATTCTGCATATCAGTCTTGTCTTTTTCAGTTAATATTGCATTTCTTGGCTTGACTAAAACAGCATACTCACTGTCAATATTCTCTGCAATCTTTAAGTCTGCTTTTCCATAATAAGCAAAAGTATAATCTCCTACCTGAGAAAATAAATCCTGTATACTTTCGCTTTCATCTACACTAAAATTAAATTTATTATTTACTCCAATTTTCAGCTCATAATTCTTTCCATAGCAATTTATTTTTGCTGTCCCTCCAACACCTGCCTTAGTAATACTAGAAACTTTGCACTTCCCATCTAAAAAACTGCTGTCTTTATATAACACCAGGCTTTGTTCCTCTTTTCCTGACACAGATAATTTAATATTTAATTTAGGAGCATCTACACTATTCAGCCTTATGTTTAAAGCAGCTTGGCAGTAAGTGCTTGGCAGATAAATATCATTAGAAGTCTTTCCTTTTTCTAAAGTCACAGAAGAAATCTTTGTACTTACATCTCGATAAATTCCTATTTCAGCTTTATCTCCATCTAATCTTTCCAGCCTCAGATACCCTTTGCCTTTCCAAAATCCATATTCTTTGTAAGTTCTCTGCCATTCTACTTCATCCAGCTGTTTTAATATAAATTCTGCTCTTCCAACTCCAAAAGCATTTTTCAAGTCATACTGAATTGTTGCTGTTAAATTACCTTTTACTGTTTCTGTTAAATTTGCCTCAAACTCATTTCTTTTCAGCAGGATTACAACATAACCAATATTATTTATTACTGGGCTTCCTAGCAGCTGAGACCCTGAAGTTCTTATTGCAGCTCTTGCAGGATGAAATGAAATTCCCCCAACTTCTTTAGGATAATTTCCCTTGAAGCTTATACTGTCTATGCTGCTAACATCTATAACTGGATTAATTTTTATAGCAGACAGCTGGCAAAATACAGGCACATCTTGTTCAGCAAGCAAATCACTTCTTACAACAGCAGGAGAACATCCTGCTGGAAGAATCTGAACTAAAAAATCTTGTCTTGACTGGCATGCCTTAGGGTCAGAAAAAATTGGCCAATAAGTTTTTATCTGGGCAGAAGAATAATATTGATTAAAGCTTGATGCATAAAACTGCGGCTGAGAAGCTGTATTAAAAAAGCTTCCTGCTGTTGGAGTTCCAAAACTTCCAATATATTTATATGAAGAAGTATCATCTGCAGAAGCAAAATTAATAATAGCAATTGCTAGTAAGAATACTATTAAATATTTTACTTCTCTTATTTTCATCTTGAGTTGTCCTCTACAACGAGAGAGGCAAAAATTATCAATTTTTTCATATTCATTATATCTGCCGCAGGATACCTATGTTTTCAAGCATAAGAGGAATGCGGCTTTCCAATAAATTTAATTCTTTATAATTAATAATTTTTGATGTCAGAGAAATTAGAGATTTCTCTGAACATCCTAAAAACAAAGGGCTTTTCAAACCGCACCTTTTAAGGTGTGGTGCCCTTTGTTTTTTTGATGCTAATATTCTGCTTCTTATTAAATAATATTTTGTTTGTACTATACCAAAGGACATTGATATTTCCCTGTTTATGCCCTTGGTAGATAGGGAAAGATATAAAGACAAGGGGAAATATTTATGTCTTTCACTATAGCATTTTTTATTATTAAATACCTCGCCTTTTAAGAGGCAGTTCATATTACTTCCACCCCTACATTGTTTGTTTCAAAACTAATATAATTTTTCTGCAAATCATCTAAAGACTTTGGCGTCATAAACATCACAGGAGTAAGAATAATATTTTTGCCTTGTGCTAACTCTGACTCAATAAAATATTTCTGCTGTGTTCCACCGCCAGATAATGCTGAAGTAATTGTCTGGCTTGGAATATTATAATCAAAACACTTTTCTTCTGTCCCGCCAAACAAGCCAGCTATCCCAGATTTTGAAATTTGTATACATTTTTTATTGTTTGTCGCAGGAAATACAATTGTAGTATTTTTATAAACAGAAACACTGATATTATAATACCCTTCACTCAATTTAACTTTCTTCTGCTCAGGATAAACTGCAGAAACAGAATCTTTATCAGATGCAAAATTAACCACAGCCATGTCCCTTCCTATTCCAGTTATATTTAATCCAAGTTCATATTGTTTTTCAAGAATAATACTTGTAGAACTTTCTTCATTAGTAGAAATTATTTGGCTGGCTGTTGCATATCCATCTGATTTTGCAATAATAAACCCATTAACACATGCAGGAAAATCTGCTGTTAAAGCAGCATCTCTTCCAGTTACACTTGTCTCTCCTATCTGACAAGTAGTTGTAACACACCTATAAGAAATATTAGCTGCAATAGGCTCAAGCTTTGTATTATAAGTATAAACATTTACAGGAGTATTTTTATTATTGCAGATAGAGTTGTCAGAATCTGGAACAGCCTCGCTTCCCACTGCATTAACTTGGTTTTTTTCTATTGTAGCAACAACAGGAAACTGAAATATCTCATTATTATCATAAACTTGTATCATAACTGGAAAAATAAAATCATAAACAAAATGATAAGGCACATAACAAAAACCCATAATCCCCATCCCAGCATCTTGTCCAACAGACTCAGCTATCATTAAATTATTTTCAGCAGGCCAAATTTCAATCTTAGTTGGAGAATTTTTAGTATACATAAATCTAACATTCTCATCAGCAGAATAATCAATTGTAAAATATTTATTTTCTGGTTTCTTTAGCTTATAATCATCATTGCTTTTCAGCTTTAAAACAGCAATATTTGCTTCTGTAGCTTCAAGAACTTCAGAAACAATATTATTTGGATTCCAAACTTTTGGTGCGCAGCTTAATTCAATCCCATCAACAGGAGCATACAGCCTTAAAATATCCAAGCCATAATTTTCCAAGAAACTCTCGCTTTTCTGTTTTTGATAAATTGCTGCAGCAGTATCATAAAATTTTCCAAGCTTAGTAGTATAAGAAATTTTATAATTTGATTTAGTTGAAGTTACATTATTAAAAGAAACAATTACTGGAAGATTTAAATCTACATCAGTTGACACGCCATTAACAGTTGTGCTTGCTACTGCGCTTCCAAAACTAATATCAAATCCTTGTGATAAAAACTGGGAAAAATCACAATTTCCTGCGCTGTCAATAACATACTTGGATATCTGCTCTTCTATTTCACTTTTTCCAGGCATCTGCTCTTTTCTTGCCCCGGAAATAGAAATATAATTCCAATAAGGAACAGGAAAACCAAAAAAATTCATCTGTGAAGAGCTTGGAAATAAATCATTTCCTCTTTCAAATTCAGGCATATAAATCCATCCACCTTGTGTTTCAGCCAGATTTACAGCACCTTTTATGTTTTCTTTTATGCAAGACTCAAAATAAGTATAAACTGGCTGCAACTCTTTTGGAATTCCCGGATTTATTAAATATCCTCTCACTAAAAAGAAAACAGCAAATCCTGCTATAATTACTAAAGCTATAATTATAAAAATAGTTACCTGCGCTCTTCCAGCTAGAACTAACTTTCCTCTTTTATAATACATATAAAATATATAATATAGGTATTTATAAACATTATTAGAAAAATAGACTTAGAGGTTAAGAAAATAATTTCTGACTCTTAAGTTCTCCTCTATTGAACTTAAGAAATTGAACCTTTACCAATTCAATTCCTTGAATGGGCCTAAGAGGAATTGAACCTCTACCCCATCGACGTCAACGATGTGTCATAACCACTAGACGATAGGCCCGAGCAGCTTCATCAGACTAAATTATATTATCAAGTGATGGAGTTGCGAGATATAGAACATATAGAAAATAAAGATTTAAAAACCTTCTTTATATCAAGGAATTATGAAAATACCCAAAAAAACAAGGCGCTTCTGCCCCAACTGTAAAAAGCATACAGAACATAAAATAGCTCTTGCTAAGCAAGGCGGAAGAAATGCCGCGCATCCTCAATCAAGATATGGCGCATCAAGAGTGAAAAAAAGAGGAGAAAATGTAGGAATAGGCAATCAAGGAAGATATTCAAAGCCAGCTATTAAAAGCTGGAAAAGAAAGACTAAAGCAACAAAAAAAGCAGTTATTCTATATACCTGTCTTGTATGCAAAAAATCAACACAGTCTAAAAAAGGCATAAGATCCAGCAAATTTCAAGTTGAAGAAAAAGATGTTAATAAAAAAGCAAACAAAGAAGCTGCAATGCTTGGAGGAAAGAAATAAAATATCATGGCTGAAAAAAAGAAATTCTTGGAAGTTGAATTGCCTTTGCTAAGGCGCCATATTTATTTAATTGGCTCAAATAAAGCAGAACTTAATAACAAGATAGTAAAAATGGATTTAACAAGGCAATTAAAAGGAAAAAGTTTAGAGATGAAATTTAAAGTAAAAGCTGACAAAGAAAAAGCAGTTGGAATTCCATTCTCCAGCAATCTTTTAGGATTTTTTATTCGCAGGATGATTAGAAAGGGAACAGATTATATTGAAGCTTCTTTTGAAGCAGAATGCAAGAATGCAAAGCTGAGAATAAAACCCTATTTAATTTCAAGAAAAAAAATCTCAAGAGCTGTCAGAAATCAATTAAGAAAAAAATCAATTGAATATGTAACTGATTATGTAAAAGAAAAAGATGCAGAAGAAATATTTGCAAACCTGCTTGCAAACACTTTCCAAAAAAATATCTCATTAAAACTAAAGAAAGTTTATCCTCTTGCTCTATGTGAAATAAGAATTTTAGAAGTTTTGTCTTTCAAAGATGTAAAAGAAGAAAAAGCAGAAAATAAAGCAGAGCAAAAGAAGGAAAAATTAGAAGAGAAAGTAGAAGAAAAGGAAGAGAAAAGTGAAGAAATAGTAGAAGAAAAAGCAGGAAAAATAGATAATTCTCAATAATAATTAAGTTTATGCACTCATTTTCTATAACAAGCAAAGTTTTATAAAGAAAATTATTTTGCTATTTTCATGCCTCTATAGCTCAGTGGCTAGAGCATAAAATTTACCACAAGTAAATTTGCTCAACTGTTTTGTAAGCTTAATCCTCAAAAGAACAGAGGGTCGTGGGTTCAAAAGTCATAAAGGCAACTTTAGACATGAAAGTCCCTCTAGAGGCTTAATAGGGGTGGGGTTAAAAACCCTGCCCCTAATTTATGTTATTAATCTGGCAAAAATTTATAAAAAAGTGAATACATTAAATTATATGAATTGGGACTATATTGCAGGATTCATTGATGGAGAGGGTTCTATAATAATAAAACCGCCAAGAATAAGAATCTATATCTCAAATAATAATAAAGAAATACTAATTGCTATACAGAGATTTCTAAAATGTGGGAGTATCTATAAAATAAAAAGAACTAATAAAAACTGGAAAGAGCAATTTGGTTGGACAATTTGTAATCATACACATTGCTTAAGAATCTTAGAAGAATTAAAGGATAAACTTGTTGTAAAAAAAGATAAATGCAACAAAGCTATTAGATATATAAAATCAAAAAGATGGCATGGTAATTACATCACAAAAGAAGAACTAGAAAAATTCGGCAATATGCCCTACAGAAAGATAGCAAAAAAGATGAAAATAAGCCATTACTGTGTTTTTAAATATCTTAAAAAATATGGCTTAAGATAGTAATTTTCAGAATTCTACTTCTTACCGCCCTTCCATCTTTTTCTGTGATTCTGCCTTTTAGTGTTCTTTTGGTGTGTGCTTTTACTCATATTAATTTTGTCCTCCTGCAAGCATACAGAAATCTGACTTCTTAAATCTAGCTACATATCTAAATTGTGTAATCTCCTTAATTTTATGAATCCTATTAAAATACTATAAGATATTTAATAGACTTTGCTTAAACAAACTGCAATAACAAATACCGATGATAATTTAGTTTATTAATAATATTAAATATAATCTATAAGAAGCTTATTTCCTTGATATTTTTTACAGTTCAGGTCATGATAACTTGACAGTATCTGATATATCTATCTTCTTCTGCTCAATAAAACAAGCAGGATAATAATTAAAACCAAAAGCACCAAAATTGACAGGAATATAGCCAAAGAAAAATTAGTTTCTTCTGCCTTGTTAGATGACAAATTTATATTAGTCAAATCTGCTTTTGGAACAGCCAAAATATTAGAATTAAAATTCAACTGCTCTCCAAACTCAATTATATTTTCATTATTTTTATTATGATTTTTCTTTTGTTTTTCTTGAGTATCAATTGAAAAGTTTCTTTCTGCTGTTCCTATATTTCCAGCAGAATCTTTGGCATAAAATATAATATGATAATTACCATTATCAAGAGTTTTAATCAAAGAAAATAAAGTTAAAGAATCTGCATTCATGCTTATATTAGCTCCATTATTTAATAACCATGCTTCTATCACAGGCTCACTAGTTGAAATCTTAAATAGAATACTATTAGTATCATACTCCTTTTCTTCAGGGATTATTATTGTTATTACAGGAGGGGTTGTATCATTTATTTGAGTAAAAGTATTAACAGAAAAGCTGATAGAAGTGCTATTTAAGTTTCCAGCAGAATCTTTAGCATAAGCAATAAGAGTATGGCTTCCATCAGAGAAAATATAATTCACAGGAGCAGTATAAGTCAAATTAGCAGTTCCATTATTCCAAAAAATTGAGCTGACATCAGAGCTTGCATTTATTTCTATATGTATAATAGAAGTATTATAAGTCTTGTTCTCAGGAGAAAGAAAAGCAACATAAGGGGGTATTGTATCATTTATTGGAGATGAAATATTTACAGAAAAATTTACATTGGCTTCTTTTATATTTCCAGAAGTATCTTTAGCCCCAACAACCCATTTATTACTTCCTTCTTGGCTGATTATCCCGGTGATATTCTTACTGCAATCAGTTGGAATATTGCCAGCCCCAAGATTATACCAGCAGTTAGCTAAAGCAACATTATCTGTTGCCAAAAATTCTATTTTATTAATATTATAATTATAAATTATGTTTTCTGGAAAGAAGATTATAACTTCTGGAGAAGTTGTATCTAAAGTAGAAGAAACATTAAAATTTGATAATTTAGTTGTTATAATAGAACTTGAACACATACACTCATCAGAATAAACTTTTAATTCAATGTCATATTCACCTTTATTAAGAGGTGTAAAAGAAAAGCTAAACTTGTTATTTTTTCCCCAAACAACATCATTGTTTAAAGTATTGCTATAAACTAAATTTCCCGAAGAGTTTTTAATTTCTAAATTAACTTTAACATTTGCAGAATAAAATTTTTCAAGTTGCAAAGGCAAAGCAGCAGGTCCGCCAGCAGGTGGATATAAAGGGCTTGAAACATTTACAAGTATATCTTGCACCTCGCCTTTATTAATAATATCTTTTTGTGAATAAGAAATAATATTAGAAGTGCATGCTTTTTTAGAGAAATTAATATTATAATTCCAAGGCCCGTTTCCAGTGCTATCATCAAACCACTTAATAAATGAGCTTGGAAAATAGCACCTATCCAAAACAAAATTATATTCTGCAAAATATTGTGTTCCATCTCCTAGTTTATTAATATTATAATTATTTGTATTTCCAAAGGAACTAGAATAAACATCATCAAGATTTGAACAACTTGCATCTTGACAGTGATAAACAGTTGTATTAAAATTTGTATTTCCTTTGACAATTATAGAAACAGGATAAGCAAAAACTAATACTGCTGCAAAAATTAGAGCTAATAATATTATGTATAATTTTTTCATTTTTATTTTTAGTAAGCTCCTCCACTCACGCCAGGACTATTTCCCCAAGTTCCGCCGCTAACTCCAGGAGCATTTCCAGCATTTACAGGATTTACAATCCCAGAAGTTGATCCAGCAGTTCCAGAAACTCCACCGCCATAATTAATTAAAAAAACACCAGCTCCAAATAAAGCCTTAAAAATAGCAAGAGTTGTGGCTTCTGCAGTTTTTAATTCGGGATTAAAATGAACAATAACTCCGGGAGCACTAGTTTCTCTCCCAACACTTCCCAATCTATTATTCCATAATTTATTATCATCATCTAAATTTTTCTGTAAAGGAATTCTGCCATCAATTGTATCCACAACTTTTTTTTCTTCTCCTTTCTCTTTTCTATGAGTATATCCCCAACCCAATTTATCAATAGCATTGCCTGCAAAAGGCAGAGTATTAACAGCCATTCTCAAATAATCTTTTCTATCTAAAGTATCTGGATTGAAAAATTTTAACTCTAAAGGTTCATTCCTATTTCCAATATTATATCCAAGCCATTGCCTTAATCTATTCCATTCATATCTCAAAGTGCTTGGCATTGTTCTTCCATTGCTTGGAAGATATAGTGCAGTCTTTACAGGAACTTTTATAATATCACTAGCTCCATCAATCCAAAATTTTAAGTCATCATTTTCAGGTTTATGAATTCCAACAGGTTTATCATCATATATTTCCTGTCTCTTAGAAGTATTAGCAGTCAGAGGCAAAATTCCACCCATATTTATTGGCTGTATAACAGGCCCTTTATAAACATGCTCAACTAAATTACTCAATCCACCAATAATATCAATCGGTGTATCAATAATATTAAAAAAAGCAGCCAAAACAGGTTTCTTTCCACCAGAATAATTAACATTAGGCTTATATCTCCAAGAACTAGAATTCTTTAATCCAAAAATTCCTTTATGCCTGTGCTGTCCAAAATAATTTCCATAAGCAGGATCTACTCCAATAACAGCAGGAACTCTTGAAACAACATAAGCTAAATCTGCAGGAATTCTTTTAGCATTATCTCCAAGCACTTTTGCACTTTGATTATAAGTTCTTGGAGTAATAGTATTTAAAGCTCTTTCATAATTTCCCCCTTCATCATCCCAGCCATTTACTCCGGGATTTCTAAAACTTTTAATATCCATAGACTGGCATCCAGAAAGAGCACCAGCAGTAGCTACTCCAGCAGCATATAAAAAATTTCTTAAACCCTTTGATTTCCCTTGAATCATTAATTATCCTATCAACTCTTAAAAAAGAGATTAAAAAGCACTATTTAAAGATTTGTATTATGTAGTAATTATAAAGTAACATCAAAATTGTCAGTAATTACTAGTAAATATAAATCATAGACAATAAACTTTTGCTCATTTTTACCATCAAGCTATAAATATTGATTATACCCAGTTTCAGACATTTCTATATCAAAGGACGCTAAAAATTGAGCAATTGTGCGCCTTTGATAGATAGGATATCAATAAAACTGCTCAATTATTATTGTCAAAGACTATATTAATACCAAAAAATTTATGTTGGCGTAAACTCCCTGCTTTAGCTTGTGACTTCAGAAACATGAGTTTCTGACAATGCTCGGAAATCAGAGGATTTCCGACAGAAAGCAAACATAAATTTTAGGGCTTCAGAAATCTCTGAGATTTCTGACAATGCTCAGAGTTCAAAGAACTCTGACATGCTCAAGAACCAGTATGGCGTGCACGCCATACATCTCAGAAACATTTCTTGTTTCTGATGACTGTCGAAGTTTATAGAACTTTGAAGCCGCGAAAATACTTCTTATTTTCGGGGCCCAGAAAACTGAAGTTTTCTTTGGCTTCAGTGTATTGTTCTTGACATTCTAAAATAAGCCGGTAATTATTGACAAGAGAATTAATGTTTCATAGCTCATATTAGATATACAGCATAATCCACAACGAACTTTATATTTACTAATTACTCTTCTTCATCAACTGCCTCTGCTTTTTTATCAGCTTCGAGAATTATTGCTATTTCTATAGGCAGATTTACAAGCTGCCCTTTCTTAAAAGGCCCCAAAGGTTTGCCTTCCATATCCATAAACTCCCCAATATCTTGCAGAGTTATTACCATCTTATTCTTTTTACCTTCTTCCTTGCCATTTAACATATCGCCAAGTTTTTTCTCAGCATTTTCCATACTCTCCATAATTTTTTCAAACATCTCTCTTTCAAAGTTAAGCATATTTTCAAAATCCCTCTTGCTTATTCCAGTTTCAGCAGCTACAAAACTCAGATTAAGGATTTTCTTCTTTCTTCTCAGCAGCAATTCTTTAAATATTCCTACAGCATTCTCAAGCTGCTTCTGGGTCTTTATAACAGTATCAGAAAACAAATCTCCATCTTTAGTTGCCAGCTTTTTCTTGTCTCTGAAATACTCTGCAGCTTCAGCAATAAAGTTTTTAGAAAGCAGCTGCAACTGCTCATTATACCTCTCTTTCCTCAAAGCTTCATACAAGTCATTATAAGTAATCATAATAAGATATAAAAGTCTTAACTTATAAGCATTATTATCTCAGAGAATATCATTCTCTGAAGACTATTAAAACCTCAAAGTCTTTATGACTTTGATAGCACTTAGAAACCTCAGAAACTTATGTTTCTGATGACCCTGAAAATCTATAAGATTTTCTTGGGGCTGAAATTGCTGGTCGCCGAAAGCGAAAAATTTCGCGATAAATACCTTATATATCAAAGGACGCTAAAAATTGAGCAATTGTGCGCCTTTGATAGATAGGATATCAATAAAACTGCTCAATTATTATTGTCAAAGACTATAGCTTGCCGCAGGGATGACGAAATTTTAGGCAATTTCTTTATTTATAGTCTTAATTTTTATTAATAATTCCATAGTCTATAATAATCAAACATCTATAGCATACTCATAAACAGATTCATAATCATTATACAAAGAACACATTTCTTTTATGCCTAGTTTCTCAAAATACCTTCTAAAAGCTCTCATTGAATTGCTATGAGCTGAAATTGCAATATTTATTTTCTCTTCCTTTATAGTCTCTATTAACTCTTTTATAAAACTCAAAACGCGATTCTCAACATCTTCTAAGCTCTCTCCTTTTTTAGGCCTATCACTGTATCCTCTATGCCACAAATCATATTTTTTCCAGCCAAATTTTTGCACAATTTCTAAATGGGTTTTTCCTTGCAATTCACCATAATTTCTCTCTGCAATTCTCTTATCAGTTACCGCTGTGATATCTTTGTGGAACTTTAATATCTCTCTCAAAGTTTGCTGGCTTCTCAATAAATTTGACTGGAAAGCAAGCCCAAATTTCTTATCTCTCAATCTCAAAGCAACTATTTTAGCATCTCTAATTCCTTTTGCATTTAAAGGAACATCTCTCCAGCCAGAAAAAATACCTTCTGCATTATCAGCAGTTGTTCCATGCCTGAATAAATAAATATAACATTTCATCTCTTTTATACTATTAATAACAATAAAATAAGATATATAAATTTAATCTATGATTTGATATTGTAAACTTATTGCGATATCTTCGATTTTATTAATAATGTAAAATACTATGAAGATATTATATGGATTTTGTTATATAATTGTAATAACAAATACCAACGACAATTTAATAATACTAATAGAATCTATAAGAAGTCTGCTTATTTTCTAGATATTTCTTTACAATTAATACCATAATAACATGGCAGTATCTCTATAATCCTCATATTTATAAATATCCTTGCTCATATTAAAACATGTTTGACTCACTAAAGAAAAAGCTGGCTGACTGGATAAAATCCTCAACAGATAAAGTAAAAGAAGTTTTTGCAGAGGAAAAACCAGACAAAAAAGAAAAGAAAAAGCTCAAAAAGCAAAAGTTAGAAAAAAAATCAAAGATAAAAAAAGAAAAATATCAGAAGAAAAACCTAACAAAAGAAGCACTGGAAGAACAAAGAAAAATCAGCCAGGAGATAGTTGAAGATATTAAAAGAGAGGGTTTAGAAATAAAATCTCCAGAGCAGAGGTTTGAAGAACTAGGAAAAGAAGAGGAAGAAGAGAAGGAAGAATTAAAAGAAGAGGGAGAAATAGAAAAAAAGCCCGGCTTTTTCTCTAGGCTTTTTGCAGGAAGAAAATTTAAAGTTACAGATGAATATTTTGAGGAAATTTTCTCTTCACTAGAGTTAATCTTGCTTGAAAATAATGTTGCTTTGCAGGCAGTAGAAAATATAAAAGAAAAATTGAAAAAAGAGCTTATTGGAAAAGAAATTGATAAAGACAAGCTTGAAGAAGATATTAGAAACTCGCTAAAAAGATCAATAGAAGAAATGTTAAAAGAGCCTTTTGATTTAATTGAGAAGATAAAAGAAAAACAAGGAACTTATGTAATAGTTTTATTTGGTATCAATGGTTCTGGCAAAACAACGACGCTTGCGAAGCTCGCAAACCTTTTCCAAAAAAATAAATTATCATGTGTTCTAGCAGCAGCAGACACTTTCAGGGCTGCAAGTATAGAGCAATTGCAAGAGCACGGAAAGAGATTAGGAGTAGAAGTTATCAAAAGTCAGTATAATGCAGATCCTGCTTCAGTTGCCTTTGATGCAATCAAACATGCCCAAGCAAAAGCCATTAAAGTAGTTTTAATAGACACAGCAGGAAGAATGCATACTAAAGATAGTTTAATGAAAGAAATGGAAAAAATTGTTCGAGTCTCAAAGCCAGACATGAAGATTTTCATTGGAGAAAGTATAACTGGAAATGATGCAACAGAACAAGCTAAAATATTTAATGAAGTAGTGGGAATTGATGGAATAATTCTAAGTAAAGCAGATGTTGATGATAAACCAGGTGCAGTCTTATCAGTTTCTTATATAACTGGCAAACCAATTTTATATCTTGGAATAGGGCAATCTTATTCTGATTTAGAAAAATTTGATAAGAAAAAGATAATTGAAAGATTAGGATTGTAGGGTATTGTGTATATAGCGTCAGATGGCAATATAATTTAAATTGTTAAAAGTTAGTGATGCGACAAGATATTATCTATGAAAATACATTAGCTCATTTTGTCCTAGATGATTAATATGCATAGTGATAATTTGGAATAAGCTATTAAAAACTATGAAAAAGCTCAATATCTGGGGCAGTTGCCATCTGACGAGAAGTTGACAGTATCGGATTGTAGAAAAGAATAAAAACTCTGCTTTCTCATTATTTATATGAATCTTGAGTTAATAGCTCAAATACATGGAAAAGATGATAAATTAGCCAGCTTTATTAAGGAATTAAATTTTATGGGAGAAACAACACTTACTCTTTTAGTTGTAGGACTCGCAGTATGTATCGGACTTGAAATATATTATTCACACAAAGGAAATTATTCTTATCAAAGCAGATATATAACGCAAAGAAACCAGCATCTTTAAATATTCCTATTCCCAAACTTCTATAAGGGTTCTAAGTATACACAAATTTATTAAACCAATAAAATCTTAATAGAATATGTTTGAAAAGCTATCCTCAGCAATAAAGAAAGCAACAGACAAGATAGCCTCAGCTATCTTTGTAGACAAAAATCTTATTGATGCTGTAATAAAAGATTTGCAAAGAGCTTTAATAGAAGCCGATGTAAATGTTTCTCTTGTTAAACAGATTTCAGATGAATTAAGAGAAAAAGCAATAGATGAAAAAATTAAAAGAATAGAAAAAAAAGAGCAGATTATAAAGCTTTTACATGATAAACTTCTTGAAATCTTGGGAAAAGCAGGAGAATTAAAAATAGAAAAAGGAAAAAATCAAAAAATATTGTTATTAGGTTTATATGGTGTTGGCAAAAGCTCAACAACAGCAAAATTAGCAAATTATTATAATAAAAGAGGAATAAATAGCTGTATTCTCGGCCTAGATGTTCATCGTCCAGCAGCTCGAGAGCAATTAGAACAATTAGGAAAGCAGAATAATCTCAAAGTATTTATTGACAAGACTGAAACCAGCGCAATAAAAACCTATGAAAAATTCAAAAAACAGCTTGATGAGCACGATTTAACAATAATAGACACAGCAGGCAGGCACTCTTTAGATTCTGATTTAGTCAATGAAATAAAAACACTTGGAAAGAAAATTAAGCCAGATTATATAATTCTAGTAATTGCAGCAGATATTGGGCAGGCAGCAAGAAAGATTGCTTCAGAATTTCAGGAAGCTCTTAAAATTAATGGAGTAATAATTACAAGAATGGATTCTACTGCAAAAGGAGGAGGTGCTTTAACAGCCTGCAATGAAACCCAAGCACCTGTCTTTTTCATAACAACAGGTGAAAAAGTAAATGATCTCGAGTTATTCAATCCCTCAAATTTTTTATCGAGATTACTAGGGATGGGTGATTTGCAAACCCTAATTGATAAAATTAAATCTGTTCAAGATGAGAGCAGCCAGGAAAAAATAACAACAAGATTTAAAGAAGGCAAATTTACAATGTATGATTTATATGAGCAGTTAAAAGGCATGCAAAATCTAGGACCTTTAGATAAAATTATGGATTTAATTCCAGGATTTGGAAAAGCAAAAGAAAAACTTCCTGAAGGAGCTTTGCAAGGACAAGAAGCTAATTTAAAAAAATGGAAAGCTGCAATAGACTCAATGACTAAAGAAGAAAGAGAAAATCCTGAAGTATTAGAAAAGCAGACTTCTAGAATGGCAAGAATATCAAAAGGTGCAGGAATAACAACATCAAGTGTCAGAGAATTATTAAGCCAATACAACTTAATAAAAAGTTTTGTAAAATCAGGAAAAAATATGGAAGATATTGATTTAAATAAGCTGCAAAAAGGCGGTTTAGGCTTAAGCCAAAAAAAGCTGAGAAAAATGGCTAAGAAATTTGGGAAATTCTAAAAATATGGCAGAAGATAAAATTTTAGCAAGAGGAGCAGAAGCTATTTTAATTCAATCCGACAGCAGCTTAATAAAAAGAAGGATTACCAAAGGCTATCGGCTTCCTGTTTTAGATGAGAAATTGAGAAAGCAAAGAACAAAAAGTGAAGCCAAGATTATGGAAAAATTACAAGGCAAGATTAATGTCCCAAAAATAATAAAAGTTGATGAAAAAAACAAAGAAATAATTATGGAATTTATTCAAGGAAAAAAGCTCAGTAATTACTTAGATTTATTTGCACTACAAAAGCAGATAGATGTTATGAAAGAAATAGGTGCAGGGGTCAGCAAAATCCATGATTTAGACTTAATTCACGGAGATTTAACAACAAGCAATATGATTTATGTAGAAAGCAAGGCAGAAAAAGGAAGTATAAAAAAAGTTGCTCAAGATTGTGAAAATAGTTTAATTAATAATAATTTGTGTGAGAAAGTAGAAGCTAAAGGAAGTAAGCATAACAAGATTGAGAAAAATAGTGAATTAATAACTAATTTTAAAGTCTTCTTCATAGATTTTGGCTTAGGCTTTCATTCAATCAAGATAGAAGACAAAGCAGTTGACATTCATTTATTCAAGCAAGCATTAGAAGCAAAACACTTTCAAAACTGGGAAAAGCTATTTAAAGCCTTTCTTCAAGGCTACTTCCCTAAAGACAAAGATAAAATTATCAAGCAACTAGAAAAAGTAGAGCTAAGAGGAAGATATAAACACTAAAATGAAAGAAGAATTTGACCTTAATAAGAATGTAATCTTTGAAACACCTTACTGGAAGATTGTACTTGCAGACAACCAATCTTATTTAGGAAGAAGTGTAGTAATACTAAAAAGACATGCGGGCTCATTGGCAGAACTAAAAAAAGAGGAGATTTTTGATTTTCTTGAAGTGGCTAAAAAACTGGAAAATGTTATGAAAGAGATATTTAATGCAACAATGTTTAACTGGGGTTGTTTAATGAATAATGCCTATCAAGAAGCTATTCCAAAACCACAAGTCCATTGGCACTTTAGACCAAGATATAGAGACAAAGTAAAATTTGACAATCAGATATTTGAAGACACTGAATTTGGATATCATTACGATAGCAAGAGAAAATTAGAAGTTTCTGAAGAATCTATGAATAAAATAATCAAAAAGATTAAAGAAAATATATAATCAAAACCCTTAAATATACCATTCAGCAGTCAAACAATAGATTTATATATTTGAGATAATTTCTTTCTTAATGAGACTACTATTCAAACAAGGAAAGCAGAAAGAAATTATAAAAGAAGAGAAAGAAAATCTAAATATAAGCTGGAAGCAGCTAGCAGATAAGTTGGGTATAAAGCAGGGCAAACTAATGAGTTATGTTAATGAAGAATCTTTGCTTCCTGAAGAAATCTTCGATAAATTAGCACTAAAAGAAAAGTTCAGAAAATATATATTGGAAAAAAAGAGCGAGAATTGGGGGACAATAAAGGGGGGCACTATCTCAAAAGGAAATACTAAAGAAATAATAATTCCAGAGGACTCGAAAGAACTTGCAGAATTTTATGGAATAATGCTGGGAGATGGTAACTCCACAAAAATAAAAGGTTACAAAATTGGAACATATATGATAAGAATCGTGGGAGATTCTAGATATGACAAAGAGTACCTTTTGAACTATGTAAAACACATTATTGAGAAATTATTTAGTATTGAAGTTAAATTTGGATACTTTAAAGATTCAAATGCAATATTTATCGAAGCACATAGCAGAAAACTAATAGAATTTCTTGAATTAAAGGGGTTTAAGTCTGGAAACAAGATAAAAAACCAGCTTAGAATACCTGATTGGATAAGAAACAACGGCAATTATCTTAAACTCTGCATAAGGGGGCTATTTGATACCGATGGATCTTACTATAGATTAACAAACCAGAATACTCATCAGATTAATTTTAAGAACCATAACTCTGGTTTGTTAAAAGATTTTAGAAATGGACTTCTTAGTTTAGGCATAAATTGCTCAAAAATAAGTAAAGGAAATTCAGTATATGTAACAAAAAAAGAAGAGATAGGAAAGTTTTTTAAGCTAATTGGAACTAAGAATTCTAGGCATCTTAATCGTATAAAGATGTTTTAGCCCTGTAGTATAGTGGTCAATTCATATGAAAGAAATTTCAGTGAGACTAGGTATAGGGGCCTTTGGAGATAATATCAAAGAGAGCCTCGGACCCAGGTTCGAATCCTGGCGGGGCTATTTAGTATTCTGTGCGTTTCGGAGAGAATCTAAATCTCCTCGCACAGAATAACCTTTGTTTATCATGTCAGAGAAAAGAAGTTTCTCTGAGTATCCAGAAAACCCGAACTCAAGGTTTTCTTGATTGTTGTACCTTGATCAATCATGCGATCTAAGGAGTTTTTAAAACTTGTCGACTACACGAGGGTGACAGAATTAAATTAAAAAGGAAAAGAAAAGATTTATAAAGATAGTATTATAAATAATACATATGTATAAAAAAGTAAACATAACAGAAAACCATTTTAGAATATTGTCCTTATTTAGCAATGGATTTGACAGGGAATACTACATACGAGAAGTTCAAAGGCTGTTAAAGATAAGCCCAAGAACATCTCAGCTTATACTTGCAGATTTGGAGAAAAAAGCTATTCTTGAGTCAAAAATAAGGGGCAAAATTAAGTCATATAAGCTAAAGAAGACAGATACAGCAAAGAGTTATCTAGTTTTAACAGAGCAATACAAGAAGATAGCTTTTTTGGAAAGCCACGAACTGATTAAAGAGATAATCTCAAAAATAGCCCTCAATATTCAAGGAATAGCTTGCATCTTTGGAAGCTATGTTAAGCAGACTGCGACAAAAGCCTCGGACTTAGATGTATTTGTAGCAGGAGAGTGCAATCAGAAGGAGATTAAGAATATTTCAAAGACTTATGGGATTGAAATAAGCATAAAAAGATACCCTCTTGAAACTTTTGAGAAAAATATAAGAACGGATATATTGATAAAAGAGGTACTGAATGCCCACATAATCTTTTTAAATAGCGAAAAGTTTGTAGATATAGTACTTAAAGATGGCTAAAATTAATTGGTGTATAAATCAAAAAGACGGAATAAAGCTGGTTGAGCCTAATTCAAATCTTGCAGAAGCTTATCTAAAAAAAGCAGAAGATTCTCTATTATCAATTAATCTTAATCAAGTTAAAGAGTGGAAAATTGCAACTGCTTATTATGCCTCTTATTTCTCCGTTTATGCTATTATGCAAAGAATGGGCGTTAAATGTGAAATTCATCCTTGCACAATAGAGTTTGCAAAGGTATTTCTTAAAGAATTCTTTACAAATGAAGAGGTTGAATTTTTAGAAGATTCTTTCACGGCAAGAAAAGACTCTCAGTATTACATTGATAGAAAAGTTGCTGATGAGACTTATAAGCTAATACTTGAGCAGACTCCTCTATTTTTTGTTAAATGCAAGTCAATTCTATCAAAAATTACTGAAAAAAAGATAAATGAGATAAGAGAAAAGTTAAAACAAGAAATAAAAGAATTAGATTTTAATAAAAAATAGATTTTAGGCTGAATTTCTTCTTAGGGCACTTTTTAAGAGATTTAATATCCTTTCCTCTTTGGAAATCTTTCTATTAATATTCTCTAAAGTCTCCTGTAGGCTTGCTAGTAAGCTATAATCTCTTAATTTCTCCCTGCATAATTTAGAGATAGTTATGCCTTCTTCTTCAGCTCGTTTCTTCAAATCTTGTAGAATAGGTGTTTCAATATAGAAGTGAATCTGGGAGTTTTTATTCATATTTCCCTTCCTTCTTTCTGTTTTGAATGAAAGCCAGAACCTCTTTTAGCTTAATGATTAACTCTTCTGGATCAACTTTATCGTATCTTATTTCGTTATTAAGTTCCATGTTTTTCTAATGGTTTTTTTATTTATATATTGCCGAGTGAAAGTTTTTGTACATTATTTTGTACAATTTATTTGCAAACTTTTTTACCTCGTTAATTTATAAATGGTTGTTTTAGCTTAAATATTCCCGAGTGAGAAGAATGTTAAGAAAAATGTTAAGAAAAAACTAACTCGGGGATTTAAAAACCCTCAAAAACCGAGAATTATGGAAAATCGGCAGTAATAAACGCTCTTGTTATGTTGGCATTAGAAGTTTTTAGTTATATATTCATAGATAAGAGTAACTGCTTCTTTAAAGTGATCTGGATTAGTATAAAGATGATTTGCCCCCCGAACAATTTTCATTTGGCTCTCTTTTATTAAATTCGTGGCTCTTTTCATCTCGTCCATAGAGACTACTTCATCGGCATTGCCATATACAATAAAAATAGGAGACTTTACTTTTTTTATTAATTTAAAGATGTTTATATTTTCTGCATCTTTTAAGAAGGTGTAATTTAATGGTTTTGTTCCTGCACTCCCTATATGATTTACAAATCCTTTCTTTTTCCAATCTTCTGCAGTTAAACCATTTCTTTTTGCAATTAGTCTTGCTGATCTACCACAATCAATCACAGGAGATTTTAAAATCAAGGTATCTATATTTTTTGTTTTAGTCGCAGCAAGAATTATTGATGAACCATTAAAGCTAGAGCCTAAGACTCCAATTTTTTTATATCCTTCTTTTTTTAAAAAATCTATCGAACTCAAAATATCATCTGCCATGCCTGAGATAGTAGTATCTTCAAACTTCCCCTCGCTTTCGCCATGACCTGAAAAATCAAATCTAAAAATCGATATGCCTTTTTCATTTAAAAGATTTTCAAGAATCAAATATATTTTACTCTCTTTATTTGAGAGGAGACCATGACACATAACAATCACTTTAGTGCTTTTTGATTTGGGCTTGCCCAGAATACCACATAAATTTTCACTTCTCTTGTTACTGAAAAAGACCTTTTTTTGCGACATATTGTTTTATATCAAATCCTATTTTTATATATATTGATTATGGTTTCGCTTGAGTCCAGATTGAATCAAACAATTTTCTGAAGCTATCAGCAATATTCTGGTTTTCAATAACTATGGCTATTTGCCCCGTCTCTTGAATTATTGTCATTACAACCCTATCTGCATAAATAACTATGCCCATTGGAAAATTATACTTAAAGAATCTTATCTCTTGTAATTTTTGATTTTTTACCCAAGTGCCCCTAAATGCAGGATCCACTATTGCTTTTCTCTTTATCTTCAACTCAATCCTTCTTTTGTAAAATCCGGGAAGGAAATACTTTAGTGATTCGTCTGCTGTAGGATTGTAACCAAGGACAAGATAGTCTTGCCTTTTCCTTAGTATATCCTCTAAAAATGCTTTAAATCCTCTTTGCCCCTCATAAACTGAAGCAGTTAAACGAGGTCTATTCTTAAAGGCTATTTCTTTTAATTCACTGATTAATGAAGTAAGCTTCTGCTCATTTTTTTTAAGCTGCTCTTCCTTATCATACAATATTGACTCTAATTGCTCGGGATTTGTCGCCTGAAAGTATTTTCTATTTTCTCTTACCAAATAGGATACTATTGATTTTTTTACTAATGCATTAATTATATCATATGCATGGGTTCTATGCAATCCTGCCTCTTTAGCTATGTCTGAAGCTAAAGAAGGACCTCTTTTTAATAATAAGAGGTATACTTTTATTTCATTTTCATTTAAATCAAGGCTTTTCAATACTTCTAATTCCATACACTATACATTTTTCTACACTTTATAAATCTTACTTCTGTAGTAGTAGGTAACTACACCAAATGTTTAAATAGGTATAATATATGTTATTATTAACAAGTTACAACAAAGTAACTTAAGAGAATAAGATAAAATGACAAACGAAACAAAAAAATATGAAGGGAACAGAATGGGTGTAGGATACACCCTCTATGATACTGGTAGCCATAATGTGGTTATTCTTGGTCATGGTATGGGTAGCAATAGGCATAGCTTCACAATAAACACTCTTGCAGAAAGATTGGCTAGTTCTGGAGTTTCGAGCATTGCTATGGATTGTCAAGATACAAATGAAGTTTTGCCTATTCAAACACTTGTGGATAGATATGCTATTGCTAGAGATGTGGCTTCAGGTTACCAGACTGCTGATGTTTTTGGAACAAGTTTAACAGGACTTGCCTCATTAATGGCAGCAAATAAAATTAGATCTAGAAAAGCAGGACTTAGAGCTCCTCTAATCTATTTTGCAGATATGCTTGATAAGAAATTGGGTTCGGAAGGAATTGCAAAATGGCAAAGTACAGGTTATATTGAAAAGAATGGAAATAAGATGCCTTACGAATTCTATAAACAATGGAGAGAGACGGATGTTGACAAAGTTGCAGAACAATTAGCTCAAAATCAAATTCAAGTCGGAATTATACAAGGAGACAAGGACGAAATGGTACCTTATCAGTTTAGTCAGAAATTTGCTCGAACAGCTATTTCTAAAGGAACAAAAGTTGATTTGAGAATGATTGAGGGAGCAGACCATAGTTTCACAGCTAATCCTCAAACTGCACAAGATTATATTATAAATTTCTTAGCAGAGGGTAGATAAAATGAACTTTTTTAAAAGATTGCTTGGTGGCAAAAAATCAGGACTAGAAACTATTACAACTGAATCGCACTTAGTTGGAGATATACAACAGAGAAAAGACTTTGTATTTACCCCTGAGCAAGAAGATAAACTTAAAAGATATGCAGAAGCATATGTAAAATCATTTCCTGGAATATATTTCCAAGCAGATTATGCAAATGGAATGGCTAAAGGTCAAATCCCTAAAAGACCAGAAATCCTGCTTCAGCCAGAACCCTCTCTTGAAGAGGATAAGAAACAATATCTTAAACTTATGGGGCAGGTTCTCGGGCATATTGGATTTCCTGCTGAGGAAGTTAGAACATTGCATGCATTGGATAGTCACTGTAAAGTGCAGGGAATTGTAGGTTTTTTAAGTACAAGCAATGAAAAACTGACCGTTCAGACAAGACTTGGAAAATATGGAGTATATAAATTAGATTATGATTTAAGAGGAGCATTTAGAGATTTTGGGGCAGAATTTTTAGTGGAGGGTCCGGTTTTTGTATAACATGGAAACTGAATTTAAAATAACAAAGAAAATAGCCAAGCATGGCAACCAAGCCATAATTGTAATTCCAAAAATTCTTGAAGAACAATTAAAGCCTGGAATGATTGTGGAATTGAATATCAAACGATTAGGAGAGCTTGAAAGATGGTAGAGCAAAACATATTTAAATCTGAGAACACTACTCAAGAAAAAGAGTTGCAAATGAAAGAGACTCCATTATTACCAAATCCTGAAGATTTATGTTTGTTAGAATATTCACAAGTATTTTCATGTTGTTCTATTTTTCATAAAGAAGGAATGTCTGATGCAATTGGAACCTTTGATTTGTCAGTTAGAGATTTACCAAAAAATAGAAATTTTATGATTGCGGGAGGGTTAGAAGATGTTATTAATTTTATAAAAAATTTAAGATTCAACGAGAAACATATAAAATATCTTCTTGAACAAAAGATGATTACTCCTGAATTCGCAGAATATCTTAAAGGTTTTAAATTTACAGGAAATGTTTGGGCAATGCCAGAAGGAACAATTTTTTTCCCAAAAGAAACAGTTGTTCGAATTACCGCTCCAATTACAGAAGGCAATTTAATAACAACTACTATGACTAATTTATTCAGTCTGCCAACTATCTTAATGTCTAAGATAATAAGAGTAGTCTTGTCTGCAAAAGGAGCAAAAGTTGGAATTGGATTTATCAGGACTCATGGAGTTGACACCTCTTTGAAAGTTCAGAGAGCCTCTATTATTGCAGGATGCAGGGCAGTCAGCTCTCCTTTGGCAGGAATGTTCTATGGGCTTCCTGTTGGTTCTGGAATGTTATATCATGCTTATGTACAAAATTTTCCAACAGAATATGAAGCATTTAAAGCGGTTGCAGATAATTTCCCATTGAGATTTAACTTACCTTCTGATCCAATTCCAAGGGGATATGCATTTATGGTAGATACTTATGATACTATTAAAGGAGTTGAAAATGTAATAAAACTTGCAAGAGAATTAAAAAAACAAGGAAAACCCCATATGCCTGCGATTGCGTTAGATAGCGGAGATTTAACCAAGCTAAGTATAGAAGCAAGAAAAATGCTTGATGATGCAGGGTTTAAAGATATAGAAATTTCTGCAAGTGGTAATTTAACCGAGAAAAAGATAACTAAAATGATTAAAGAGGGGGCAAAAATTGACAGATTTATAGCAGTTACAGATGTAGTTACATCTGCAGATGATCCAAAACTTGAAGTCATTTACAAACTAGCGGAAATGGAAATTAATGGAAAAATTATTCCAACTATGAAATGGTCTCCTGGAAAAAGAAGTTTACCTAGTAAGAAACAAGTTTTTAGAATTTTAGAAAATGGTAAGTGGATTAAAGATATTATAGGGCTAGACAATGAGAATTTAGGAGAAGCATTATTAATTCCGATAATTCAAAAAGGCAAACTTGTTTATAGTTTTCCTAAAATAACTGAAATAAGAGAGTATGTTTTGAAACAACTAGAAAAATTACCTAATAATTATAAGAGTGTTTCTAGAGTCTATTCTTATCCTGTTGAATTTAGTAATAACTTACAAAATTTAGTGGAGAGTTTAAAACCTTCTTATTTAAAATAAATGGTTATTTGCCACCTATCTCCCAAGTGGCAAATATACTATATTCGACAGTGCCAATCTGGCACTTTTTGAGAAATTTAGCGTCGTATATGCCCTATTTTAACCCCAACAATTCACTGCCAATTTTGGCTTCTTTTTAGAATTCTTGAAAAGTTTCTTTATTTTCCCTTTTATGTTTCTTTTACTGTATGTAACTCCAAATCTTTTATAATAACTTCTTAAATTCCTATCAGTTACCAAGAAAAACCAATTCTTTCCATAATATTTCTTGAGATTGAATACTTTTTCTTGCAATCTTTTCAAATTATTTATTTTTCCGGTTTCAACCTCAATTGCAAACTCCTTTCCGTTTACTTCAAAAACAATATCTGGCTTAACTGATCTAAAAGTATCAATCTCTTCAGTAAATTTCTTGATATAGTCAACTACTTCTTCGATGCAAATAATATGGCTAGGAGATTCATTTTTATCAGATAAAACTAAATAATCTTCCTTCTTTCCAGCAAGACTAGCATTTCTTACTTCAATATATCCTGTTGTCAAAAGATATCTTGATTCGCTTTCTTCTAAAGAATCTTTTAGATAAGACTTTTTCCCATCTACAAAATTGCTTTCAGTTTCCCTAATCCTTCTAACAGGATACTTTTTCTTTAAGAGAGCAGTTTGAATCTTCTCCCACTCTTTTCTCTCTGCCTCTTCTTGTCTTTCTTTTTCTTCTTGCAATATCTTCTGCTTTCTTTCTTCTTCTCTAAAGTGTCTCTCTCGCTCTTCCCACTCTTTTGCTTCTCGTTTTGCTATTCTATTATGGATAACTTTCCTAATTGTAAGAAAAACAAGTAGAATAGAGGCGACAATAAGGGCATTGCTTAATGTAAAAAGGTTTAGAACAAAGATTTTTGTGTTATTCTCAAATTGCTGTATTTCGGCTTGATAATAATATAAGAAAAGAGTAACTAGTCCCACTAAGAAGAGAAATGCATATAGTTTAGCATCTGAGTCATTACTTGCCATCTCTAAAAAGCAGATAAATACTCATCCACTTCTGGCGTTTAGCTTTCTTCTTGAGCTTTTCAATCTCTTCCTGCTGCTTTTTCAATTCCTGCCTTAAACTTTGCTTTGCCATTATTCATTCACCTCCAATTGCATTTTATCAGCTAATATCGTAATCTTGCCTATTGCTCTTTCCAGATAATCAACTCTTTCATGCAGGATCTTGTTTTCTTTCTCGCTTTTCTCTAATCTTTGCTCAATTTCAGTTTTAGTAACATCTAGGAGCATATCATCTTCTGAGATAGTGTCTTGCATACCCAGTAATTCGCTGTAATAGTGTATTTTGTCGCTCTTTTTCCAGCCAAACCTATATTTCAAGGCAGATTCTGATTTATACCTAGGAAGCCAATAACAGCAGGAATTATGCCTAAAATCGTACATAGTAAGTTCAGAATACTTTTGTCCTGCTTCACTTACTCCGTCCCCTAAAACTTTCTTTGCAAGCCTCTGTAGGTATTGATTTACTGCATGGGGGCAAAATTTAAACAAGTAATCCTCTGGCTTTAGCTCCTTTAATTTGATATAATCCTTTACTAAATCAGTAGAAAGCATCAGCTTAATTCTTCTTCCAAAAGTTTTAGCAGTTTCTTCCCTAATATTCAGCTCCTTAAAATCATTATAAAAGTCAGAAACTTTTATGTTTAGAAGTTCGGTAGGTGCTCTTATCCCAGTATCAAAGAGAAACATAATTAATACCTTATGATGATATTTGGCATTTTCGCAAAGTTTCTTGACTTGTTCTTCAGTTAAGTAAACCCAATCAGGCTTTTCTTGTTGATTATCCAAATCAGTAGTTATATCTTGTATTTCTATTCCTTTTTTCTTATTGACTTTCATGTACCAGTGCCAGAATGCCTTGAAGATTTTGGCATAGGTTACTGGCGATTTAAAATTTTCTCCGTCTTTTCTTTTAATTATTCCCCTCTGAATATTAGAGAAGAAACGGACTATTTGCTCTTCCTTTATTTTAACAACATTGTCTACTCCATAAAGTTCTTTAAATTTTTTAGAGAAGAATATCATTCTATTCTTAAGCGATAAAAGCCTTCCATAACTTCTTGAGCCTTTAACACTGCCTACTGCAATATTTATGCCGTCTTCCATATCAGAAACATATTGAATAATTATGTCTGAATTTTCCTTGCTAATACCTTTGATATCTTTTTCTCTAATTTTCTCTTTCCATTCAAGATATATTTTTTTGTGTTCCCACGGATCTATTTTCATGTTTTACCAACGCTGAAGGTTTATAATACCTTCTTGTATTTTTAGTCGTACATAAAAATAAACAAAATTAGTGTCCCCTCAAATGCACAGAAGACTACGAGCTTCTGGCGGGGCTATCATTATTTTCCTTTCTTATCGTCGGTAAATTTCCTAAAATAATAAGGTTTAAAAGTATAGGAAATTAGAATTTAAAATGGAAACAAAAACAATAACAAAGGAAGATACTAACCATCTTGGAAGTCAAAAATTAAGTATAAATATCGAGCAAGGTGGCGAGATAGAAAGGCTAATTATAGAACTTGGAAAGAAAGGAATAACAGCAGAGAAAATCGGGCTTATCCTGCGGGATGAACACGGCTTTCAGAAGAATAAAACCCCTATAAAAATTTCAGAAATCTTGAAAAAGCACAATCTTTACATCCAGCCAGATATTCAAAATTTACAAAAAAAGATAGGTATAATAAAAGATCATATGAAAAAGAATAAAGGCGATGTAAGAGGTAAAAGAGATTTAGTCAGGCTAGAATCTAATCTTAATAGAAATAAGAAGTATTTTTCATAAATTAAATTTTCATAAAAAGAGGGCAATTTTTTATAATTGCTGGAAACATGTTAAAAAGGGTTGAAGAAATAAAAGAGAAGTTTCTGAAGGCTATTGAATCTAAGCCAGTGGAAATAATATCACATCACGATACTGATGGAATTACTTCTGCAGCAATTCTCGCAACAGCTTTATCTAGGCTTGATAAAAAATTCTCAATAAAAATAGTAAAACAACTGGAAAGTGAAACACTGAAAGAAACAAGCAATAAAAATGTAACAATATTTCTTGATTTAGCCTCCTCTGCATTAACTGAATTAAGCAGCAAAGAAAACATATTTATCATAGACCATCACGAAATCCCAGGAAAAATTCCTGAGAATATAAATTTTATTAATCCTCATGAATTTGATAAGCAGGAAATATCTGCTGCAGGATTAACATATTTATTTGTAAAATCTATTGATAGCAAAAATAAAGATTTATCAAATCTAGCAGTAGTTGGGATGATAGGAGATATGCTTGACAGAAATATAAGCAAACTAAATAATTCTGTTTTAAATGATGCAGAAGTTATAATAAAAAAAGGCCTTCTGCTTTACCCTGCTACCCGCCCAATTAACAGAACTCTTGAATTTTCTTCTTCAATGTTTATCCCAGGAGTTACTGGAAATTCTCGGGGAGTATTCGAGTTGTTAAAAGAAGCAGGAATTGAAAAACAAAATAGTGAATATAAAAGTTTAATAGAACTGGATGAACAGGAGATGTCCCGCTTAATTACCCAAATTATGCTGAGAGTAATAGAAAAAAAGCCTGAAGAATTAATAGGAAATATTTATCTTGTGAAGTTTTTTAATAGGCTTCAAGATGCTAGAGAACTTTCAGCTACAATAAATGCTTGTTCCCGCCTTGATTATAGTGATGTTGCTTTATCATTTTGTCTTGGCAGTAAAAAAGCATTGAAAAGAGCTGAGGATATTTATGTTGAATACAAACAGCATCTCATGGATGCTTTAAATTATATTACAAGAAGTGAAAAAATAGAAGGAAAAAACTATGTAATAATAAATGCAAAGCAGGAGATAAAAGATACAATAATAGGTACTGTTGCTTCAATCCTTTCAAACTCTCCAAATTATCTTGAAGGCACAATAATAGCAACAATGGCTTATTCTGGAGAAAAAATAAAAATATCTCTAAGAGTTGCAGGCAGAAATGGAAATAGAAATGTCAGAGAGCTTTTAGAATCAATTGTAAATGAAGTTGGTGGAGAGTGTGGCGGGCATCCCCTAGCAGCAGGCTGCTTAATTGACAAATCAAAAGAAGAAGCTTTCCTCAACTTATTAAAAAGCAGGCTGGAAATACAGGTTATAAAAATATAGCAACTAATATTCATGAATTATTAAATCAGTTATTAAATTTCAAACCGCCTAAAAATCTCTTATCCAATAATATTATTAATATTTTAATTTATCCAATCATTAAGAAATTAATTATACTGCCTTAGTATAATTTTTTTAATCTCTAATTTCTCTGGCATAATAATTATCTATTCCCTACAATTAATAATTTCTTATAAACAGCTTCCTCAAAAGCTTTATATAATCATTATAACTTATATAGGTTATTATAACTGAGAAAGAAAAAGAGGTTTTGAAGCTTAAAAAGCAGGGTTTTCTCCAGAAGAAACAACCAAATCCATCCTGCATAATAAAATTTTGATAATTTTGGCTGGAATACTTTTAATCTTTATAATTATAATTGTAGTAAAAAAAGTTAAAATATCAAATTCAATTAATTCAGAAAAAATAAAAGATTACTATACTATTATTAGCATTTGGTTAGTAAATAAGATACAAAGAATATCTTATAGCCTTAAAATAAAGAAATTGCCTAAAATTTCGCTATCCCTACAGCAAGCTATAGGGTATTTATCGCGAAATTTTTCGCTTTCGGCGACCGGCAATTTCAGTCTTTCAAAATCTGCCACAGCAAGCTGTGGGGTATTAAACCCAGATTTAGAAATAAAACAAAGAAACCCGGCAAAACTAAGCAATATAGCAGGAATGGAAGTTTATTCATCTGAAGGAAATAAAATAGGGGTTATAAAAGAAGTATATATAGAAGATAATAAACAAAAAGTCTATGGATGGCTTATCAAAATTAAAAGAAAACTTGCAAAAAAGATTGGAAAGAAATTTATTCTAGTCAAACATAATCTTGTGTTTTCCATAGAGCAGATTATGATAATAGATAAAAAAGTTTTAGAATATTTAGAAAACTTTAATTCAATGAAAGAAAGTCTCAATAATAACCCATAAACAAGATATAAATAGCTCAATAAAAACCCTTAAAAAGCATCAACTTCTAATCTTTTTATGGCAAGTCGGTTTGTAAAAGTTCAATGCCCTGAATGCAGCTCAGCACAAGTTATATTTGGAAAAGCAACTACAAAAGTAAAGTGCATGAAGTGCAGCAAGAGTTTGATAAAAATAAGCGGTGGAAAAGCTAAGATAAAAGCTAAAGTTTTAGAGGTATTAAAATGAAGAAAATTGAAATTTTCTGCCTCTTAAACTCCCAAGGAGATTTAAGATGATAAACGAAGGAGACATAGTTTTATGCACAGTAAAAAGCATAGTTGGAACTTCAGTCTTTGTTCACATAGAAGGAGACGGCGAAGGAACAATAGTAACATCAGAGATTGCTCCTGGAAGAATAAGGAATATCAGAGATTATGTTGTTCCTGGAAAGAAGATAGCATGCAAAGTCCTGAGAATAGATGATAGAAATAATATTTATCTTAGCTTAAGAAGAGTCACGTCAAAAGAGAGAAATGAAATCGCAGAAAAATTTGAAAAAGAAAAAGAATATCAAAGCATTATAAAAGCTGTTGTAAAAGAAAAATCTGTTATAATAATAGAAGATATCAAGAGAATAATGCCTTTATATGATTTTATAGAAGGCTGCAAAGAAGATAATAAAAAGCTGGAAAAGTATTTTTCCTCGCAGGAAGCCCAGCAAATCTGCAAAATACTTAATGAAAGAAAAAACAAGCAAGTAGAAGTCAAAAAGGAATTTCTTCTGTCAAGCTTTTCTCCAGACGGCATAACAATAATCAAGAAAATTCTTTCTCCATATAATAATATAACTTATTTAGCAGCAGGGCGCTTTGTTCTAAAAGTAACTGCAGGAGACTACAAAAAAGCAAACCAGGAAATGCTTAAGATTATTACAGAAATAGAAGCAAAAGCCAAGAAAGAAAAAGCTGAATTTTCTGTGAAAGAAAAATGAATGATGAACACTTTATAAAAATTGCAATCAAAGAAGCTAAAAAAGGAAGTTATCCTTTTGGCGCATTAATAGTAAAAGATAATAAAATTATAGCCAAGACACATAATACTGCAGCTCTTGATCCTACTGCTCATGCAGAGGTAAATGCTATAAGAAAGGCTTGTAAAAAAATGAAAAGTGTAAATTTAACAGGCTGCACATTATACTCTTCCTGCGAACCTTGTCCTATGTGCTTCTATGCTGCCTGGTGGGCAAATATATCAAAAATAGTATATAGTATAGATGCAGAAGATATAGCAGAAGAAGAATGGAAAATTGATGAAAAATGTTATGAAATGAATAAAAAATCTAAAAGTAAAATAGAAATTAAAGGAGGGATTTTAAGAGAAGAAGGTCTTAAATTGTTTAAAATATGAAACTCAAATTCTGTAAAACCTGCAAGAAATATACTTTAAAAGAAAATTGCTGCCAGGCAACTTCTCAAGCAGGTTATAAATATATAAGAAGAACTAATAATTCTAATACAGATAATAATTAATAATCTTCTATAGCAAAGGACCTTGAAAATTGAGCAGATTTATGCCTTTGCTAGATAGTATAAGAACAAAATATTTGAGCAGTTTTTTGTTCTTATACTATATAATCTATTAAATATCTCTGATAAAAGATAATTCCACTATTGTGATAATATTTAAGATCAAAAAAACAATAGGCTACTACACCTAAAGGTTTTTTGCTGCAGCAAAAAATCGCCTGCTGGCGAGTGTGATTTGATTGGCCCTTGTTTTTAGGATGCCCAGAGAAATCTGACGTTGCTCGGTAATGTCTGCACCCTAAATGGCGTAGTTTAATTTCTCTGACATTAGAACAGCTTTTCTTGCTTCTCAGAAAGCATAGGCTCGCCGTATTTTCCGTCGAATCCAGGTTTTACTCTTATCTTCCCATCTCTATTCTGCATAATTAAGTCTATTAATAA
>Ga0209542_10002313_pt1 | contig 42847 bp, 52 predicted proteins | sample RifCSPhighO2_01_FD_184028 | JGI IMG/M metagenome (GOLD analysis project Ga0209542, IMG submission 184028) | Soil microbial communities from Rifle, Colorado - Rifle CSP2_plank highO2_0.1 (SPAdes) (version 2) | ecosystem: Environmental > Terrestrial > Deep subsurface > Rock core/Sediment ... | reverse complement strand
ATTATCCAATCAAGATGAAATTCTTAAGATTGAAAAAGTTGTAAAAGACCAGTAAATTTATATTCTATAATCAATAAAGTCTACTTATGAAAAAAGGTGCAGCTACATCTGAAATGATTGATCTGATCATAAAAATAATTTTAGTTATTGTTGTTATTGGAATGGCAATATTTGCAAACTTAAAAATAAGAGATTCTAAAATTATGGAACATCAGAAGATAAGTAGAGATATTGCATTAACATATGATGCAGCATTGTTTTCCCCACATGATTTAAAATTAAATTATAAAATTCCAGAAAAATATCACGTAGAAAAAATAGAAGAATGTAAGATCCAAACATTACACATTGATGAGATGGAAATAAGCAAATTAAGCTATTATTGTACAAGATCAAATAAAAAATTAAATTTAAAACAAGATGGGGAGATAATTAAAATTGAAAAGAGCTAATTTCGCACCTGATTTAATGTATTGGTTCCCGAGGATGTTTGCTACAATTCTAATATTTTTCTTCTTAAGTGTTATTTTATTTTCCTTCTTTGGACAAGAAATAAATCTTACAAAATTAGAAACAGAATTAATTTCAAATCACCTAATCTATGATTGTTTAGTTTTAGAAAAAGATGGAAATAAACAAATTGGTGTAATAGACAAAGAAAAATTCACGCAGCACATAATTTCGGAATGCATAAGAAGAGACAATTTAGGTTATAAAGTTACATTGGGAGAAAAAGAATTATTAATTATGGAAAAACAATTCAAAGACTATTTTGATGTTTGTAAATCTATAAAATCGTTTGAATGCGAAAAGAAAGAACATCTTGTGCTTGTTGAAAACAAATTAACAAAACTAACAGTAGAGGTGATTAAAAATAAAGAGTAAAAAAGCATTTTTAGATTTTCCAATTATTGCAATGGGCAGTTTTTTCCTGATTGGTTTAGTCCTAATTACATTCACTGCTATTTTTTTCACATTAATACAAACTAATGAAATCAACTTAAAAATTAATCCAGAAGAAGTTCCAAGCTCTATCGAATTATTTGCAATAATTAACTTAGATGATGGTAGATTAATAGAATTAATAAGAGAAGCTTATTTAACAAAAGATGAAACAAAATTAGAAGAATATTTTAATGAAAATATAAGAAGTAAATTAGATCCCTCATGGACATATCATTTAGATTCTCAAAATAATCCAAAAAAAGAATACTTTGAGGTAACTAATATTGAATCTCAAAAACTTTTAATTCCTATTTCTCAAAATGAAAATTTAATATTTTTCTTAGTAAAAAAAAGGAGTGGAATAAAATTAACATTATGAAAAACAAAAAAGGTTTGGAAGTATATTTACCATTTTTAGCAATACTTTCAATAATTGTATTTACTTGGACAGCTTATACTATAAGTTCAGTTTCTCATGAGGATTCAATTTTCAAAGCAGGAGAAACTTCAAAATACTTAATACAAATTTATGATGAAGCAGAAAAAGCATTATTTTATATTAAAGAATCAACAAGACTCGCATCAGATGATGCATTTAAAACAATTTGTGATAATGCAGGATATAAAGATGGAGAATGTAAAAAAGAAACATTATTTAATGGAAGGACTTACGTTGATTGGAATTCCTGCTCAAAATTAGACCCCGAAACAAATTATTTTGAACAATTTAAATTCACATTAAAATCCTATTTTCAAAATTATAAATCCTTTTATCCTGAATCCAAAGATGGATTCACAGACTCATATTCACAATTAATTAACAATCTAGAAATAAATTTTATAGAAGGAGATACAATCTATTTTAAAGAACTAACTTATCATATTGAAACACAAAGAAATACAACATACAATGTAAAGCCTATTTCAAAGATCATAACTCCTGATTTTATAGAATTTAATAAAATTTATAATTCCTTTTCTTCATGTACGGATTTACCTTCATGTGCTATAAAATTACCAGATTATAAGATTAGTAGCCAAGGTTCAAAAATTTATTTAAGTTCTGAAAACAAAGACTGCCAAATACAGATTACAGTTGATAAATCAAAACCTCTACAAGGAAGAGTTTCAGCCTTCACTTAAAATCACAATAATCTTTTTATAATCCAATAAATCTTGTAATCCTATGATTCACGAAGATTTTGACTCTCTCATAAAACAAATTTCTGAATCTTCAAATAAATCTTCAGAAGAGATTCAAAAACTAATTCAGGAAAAGATAAAGGAATTACAAGATCTAATCTCAAAAGAAGGTGCAGCTCATATTGTAGCTAATGAATTAGGAGTAAAACTTTTTCAACAATCTGCTTCGCCAACGGAGTTTAAAATAAAAGAGATCCCATTGGGACATAATGCAGTTAATTTAGTTGGGAAGGTAACCAACGTATTTGAAATAAGATCATTTAAAACAGAAAAGAGGGAAGGCAGAGTAGCCTCATTAATGATTGGTGATGAAACTGGAAAATTACGAATAACTATATGGGATGAAAAAATTATAGATAAATTTCCCCAAATTAAAGATGGTGATATCTTAAAAATAAATAATGGTTATTCAAAAGAAAATAATGGATTTAAAGAGGTACATTTAGGAAGTAAATCCCAATTATTAATTAATCCTGAAGGAATTAGTGTTGAAATAAAAGAAAATAATTTTACTGATTCAATTACAACATTTGAAAAACTTAATGTTGAAACTTTTGGAACGGTCTTTGCAACTATAGTTAATGTTTACGAACCAAAATTCTATGAAGCATGTCCACAATGTAATAAAAAGGTATTTAATAATCAATGTATGATCCACGGTTTAGTTGAAGCTAAACAAGTTCCTCTCATTAGTCTGGTTATTGATGATGGAACTCAATCATTGCGGGCAACATGTTTTAGAGACACAGCAGAGCAAATAATAAATAATGAAGTTTTATTTGAGAATATTAAAAAAAATCTTTTAGGAAAACAAATGTTATTTAGGGGAAGAAAGAAAATAAACGAGATGTATAACACAGAAGATTTTAATATTGCAACCGTAACAGAAATAAACCCCAAAGAATTCATTAACCAATATGTTAGCTAAAACACATGCGCTATTTAGTTTTTTATTAGGTAGTATTTTTTTATATTATTTTGAAATTCCATACCAAGCCATTTTCTTGATTTTAATAGTACTCTCAAGTTATTTACCAGATATTGATACACCCAAAAGCAAATTAGGTAAAAGCTTATTTTTTATTTCATATACTCTAAAATTTATCTTTGGTCATAGAAAGCTATTCCATTCTATTTTCATTCCTCTAATATTATTTGGACTTCTAGCTTATTTCTTAGATTTATTCTATTTAGGTTTAGCTATTTTTTTAGGATATTTCACACATCTAATCGGTGATGCCTTCTCAAAAGAAGGAATTATGTTTTTATACCCAATAAGCAAATTTAAATTAAATGGTTTTTTTAAAGTTGGTGGTAACTTTGAAATGTTTTTAGCCTCTTTATTTTTAATAATTGATTTTCTAATAATTCTATTTTATTTCTTAAGTTAGAAAACTTTTCTAAGCAAAATTACATGAGTAAAAAATAAATTCTAGAGATTAAATAAATACTCAAAGATATAGTTTCAAAATAAGCTTCCATTTGACAATCTCACATAACATATATAAATAATCAAATAAATTGATTATATTACCTCATGAAAAAAAGCCGAGAAGGAGAGGTTGAGTTCTCTATCCGCCAGAGGTAAATCCGAAATTTTTTCGAAAAATATGGACAAAAATATATGAATTTCATATGAAACAAAATGCGAAGAGCAAAGGAGGAAAAAAAATGGGAAATAAACCAATAAAAACGTACAATTGTGGGAATATAAGAGCCGCAATATTTCTTAATGAAAGAGAAGTTAATGGAAACATAGTAGGTTTCAAAACAATTAGTCTTTCTAGATCTTTCAAAAAGAAAGACGAAGAAATTTGGAGATCAGAAGTGATTAATATGAGGCGTAATGATTTACAAAAAGCAATCTTGGTTTTACAAAAAACACAAGAAGAATTATTATTAGATTCCAAAGAGGAGGAAGAAGAATGAAACATAAATCAGAGACATCCGAAATTCAAAAAGAGGAATTCAAACTTACAGATTTACCTGGCGTTGGTGATGCAACAGCAGAAAAATTAATTGAATCTGGTTATGATAGTCTAATGGCAATTGCAGTTGCAACTCCCTCTGAATTAGTTGAGTTGGTTGGAATGGGTGATGCAGTTGCAAAAAAACTAATCAATATCGCAAGAAATAAAGTTGATATGGGTTTTGAATCCGGTGAGGACTTATTAAAAAGAAGAGAGCAGATAATAAAAATTACAACGGGAGTAAAAGCTTTTAATGACTTAATGGGTGGAGGATTTGAAACTGGTTGTATAACTGAGTGTTTTGGAGAATTTGGTGCATCGAAATCACAAATTGCACATGCGATGGCAATAAATGTACAGTTACCAAGAGATAAGGGTGGGGCTGAAGGAATGGCCGTATTTATTGATGGTGAAGGTACCTTTAGACCTGAAAGAATTCAGCAGATGGCAATAGGTGCAGGCCTTGATCAAGTAGAAGCATTAAGGAACATTAAAGTCGCAAGAGCATTTAATTCAGACCACCAGATGCTATTAGCAGAAAAAGTAGAAGATTTAATTACGAAAGAAAAGTTACCAATTAAACTTGTAATAATAGATTCTCTGACAGCACATTTTAGGGCAGAATTCTGTGGAAGGGGGACCTTGGCAGATAGGCAACAGAAATTAAACAAGCACATGCACGTTTTATCCAAATTAGCTGCAATGTACAATATCTGTATCTATGTAACAAATCAAGTAATGGCAAAACCAGATACTTTTTTTGGAGACCCTACAACAGCAATTGGTGGAAATATAGTTGGCCATAACAGTACTTTTCGTATCTATTTAAGGAAAGGAAAGAAAGGGACTAGGGTTGCAAAATTGGTTGATGCACCCGCATTACCAGACGGCGAAGCAGTTTTTATGGTAACAGAAGAAGGGCTTAGAGAAGCAAAATAATTTTTTTATTTTTTTAATTATTTTTTACAATAATCTTCACCATTTCTCTTTATTGATTCCAAGATAGAATGCAATATGTCTTATAACAATATGTCCCAAAAACCAAATTAAGATTAACCACAAACTATAAACGAAAGAAAATTTCAAAAAGAAAACTAATAAAATCACAGAATCTAATTGATCTAAAGGAAAACAACTTTCCCCGGGTTTAAGATTTAATTTTCTTTTAATAAAACTCCCAATCAAATCTCCAAATAAAACAGAAAACCCAATAATAAAACTTACTTTCCAACCCAATCCTAAGATAATCCCCGTTAAAGTCCCTGCTAAAATCCCAAAGATAAATCCCCTATAAGTTTTATTAATTCCTAAATATTTATTACTTATAGCATAATTAAAAATCTCTAACCTCTTGATTAGAACAGGTGTCATATTTGCAATAGCAGCAGTAATTAAAATCAAACTTATTTCTTTAAACATTTTCTGATTGTTCCCTCTAATAATTTAAAAAATTGGTTATTAGATTCATGATTACTTTTTATTATTTTATATTTCTTATCTAAAAAATTCCAAACATTTTCCACAGTAATTTCTTCCACTATTTCACCAAATCCCTGTTCAAAAACATGTTGTGCATTTAGAATTTGTTCATAATGATGTTTGATTGGTACTAACAACATTGGTTTTTGTAAATAAATTGCTTCTGAAATTAATGTAAAACCACCATTAGAAATAACTGCTTTAGAATTTACGAAATCTTTTATAAATTCTTTTGAATCATCAAATTTTTTAAAAACCAAATTTCCTTTTCTTCCATTAAAACTAAAACCATAAATTATAAATTTTTCATTTATTTTCATCAGAACTTCAATTAAATTATTATTTGTATCAGTAGATTGATAAACAAAAACATAATCCTTTTTCTTTGGTTTTGATCTAAAAATCTCATCTCTTATTAAACCAGATGCTCTTCTTATTTTTTTATTTTCATTTAATTTCATTTTTGGTAGGCAATTAATAATATAATATCTTGCAGGAAATATTAAAGTTCTTAAAAAAAATCTAAATCTTATATAATCAAGTATATGCTTCAATTTAACACTAAATTTACCATACGCTAAAAAATGTGCATTCCCTATAATAATTAGTGGAACAGATTCATTAAATGAATAAAAAGAAGAGTAAGGCTCCCAATCTGAGATAACAACAGACGGATTAAATTTATTTAATTCTTTTCCTACTTCCAAGAAATTAAGATAATTATGGAAAGAAACTTTTTTCATATTATTTAAAATTGTATTAATACTATCTATCTTATTATTTCTAAAAGCCATTTCAAATCCATCAATATTTATTACTTTATCCTTAAAATATCCATTTAGGTAATCATAAGAAAAACCAGAAGCAACAATCTTCATATCATATTTTTTTAAAAGTTCACAAATCACAACCTTTGATCTAATTGCATGCCCTATTCCAACCCCTGATACGCCATATAGGATTCTTTCCATTTAATTAGAATTATTGAAAACCTTTATAAATTCTTTCCAATCTTCACAAAACATGAAGTGTTCAACGACTAATGTTTCAGTTACAAATAAGAAGGGGACTGTTGTTTTTAATTGCCCGTCTTGTAATAAAGATAGAATTGTAAGATCTCCTTTAGCTAGAAAGATTGGAAGTAAATATAAATGTAAATCTTGTGGTTTCATTGGACCAAATTAAATATGGCTAGAATAATAATAAAATTAAAAGTAATGCCTACATCACCAGATGTTAATTTAGATTCTATTAAAAAACAAGTCTTAAAAAAGATAGACTCTTATGGTGGAATTTTAAAAGGTACAGAAATAGAACCAATTGCATTTGGATTAAAAGCAATCATTATTACTTTTAACATGGATGAATCAAGGGGATCAACAGATCTTTTAGAAGAACAGATAACTGAAATTGAAGATGTTCAAAGTGTAGAGATAATTGGTATATCCAGAGCATTAGGATAACATTTTTAAACTAATTTAATTCCTAAATCTTGAAATTGAAAAAGAGAACAAGAAATCTAACCTTAGCCATAGTATTTATAGTCTTAATTTCAGGATATTATTTTTCAATACAACCAGGAAAATATGACGATTTTGCAAAATGTTTAACTAAAGAAGAAATAAAATTCTATGGTGCATTCTGGTGCCCTCATTGTGCAGATCAAAAAAAATTGTTTGGAAAAAGTATGGAGTTCATCACTTATATTGAATGTTCTACTCCAGACAGAAATGATATGACTCCATTATGTAAACAAGAAGAAATAAAAGGATACCCCACGTGGAAATTTAAAGATGGAAGTTCAGTTTCAGGGTTTATAAATTTTAAAGATTTGGAACATCCTAAAACAAAAGAGTTTTTAGAAAAAACAAATTGCAAACTCTAAATTCTTATAAAATCAAATAGATCAAATAAAATATGCCTATCAAAAAAGAACACATTCTATTATTCCTATTAATACTTATACCTAATTTTTTAAGACAAATTATCTATAAAACGACTAATTATTTTACTAACTCTACTAGCTTTATAATCTCTTTTGAAACAGTTAAACTTTATTCAACTAATTATTGGTGGATTACGTTTTTTCAGGAAATTTCAATTGGAATTATTTTTGCAATACTTTGGTTCAAAGTAAGACCATTACAATTCTTAAGCTATGGTTGGATTATGGATTCAGCTATTGATTCAATTGTAGTATTATTCTGGTTGTTAATTGGTTCCACTCCGTTTCAACTATTGAATCTTTCAATTTATTCTGATTTTTTATTACGTGAAATAGTATTTCCTTATTTCATATTTGGATTATTGTTATGGAGATTTAAATTTAATATAAAGACCACAACAATGATAATTACCATTTTTAATTTATTTGTTCTAAGTTTAATAATTAAATTTGGGGCAGCAAACCTTATTAATCTCATTTAATTAAAGATTAATTATGACTCTGCTCACAGAAGAACAGATTGAAGCGTTAAGAAAAGAATTGGAAGATACACCACCAGAACTTCAACAAGAAAAAGCAAAAGAAATTTTATCAAGATTAACACCTCAGCAAGTGGTTCAATTAAGAGGTGAAGATAAGAGTCAATGTCCTTACTGCTTGATTGGTGAAGGTAAATTACAATCTGCAACAGTTTATGAAGATGATAAATTTAAAGCCGTTTTAGAAATAAATCCTGCAAATAAAGGTCATACTGTTTTATTTCCTAAAAAACATTTCCCATACACATCTAATCTAAGTAGACTTGATCATGAAGAGTTATTCTCAATTGTACAAAAAATAGAAATTGTATTACACAAACTGTTTCCAGCAACAAATATTTACGTTTCAAATGGAATGCTGGCAGGTCAGAAATTTGATCACGCAGTAGTGCACATAATTCCAAGAGAAGAAAATGATGAAATAAAGTTTATATGGCAACCTAAAAAAGTTTCAAAAGAAGAATTAGATGATTTTTTGAAAACAATAAAAGAGAATTTTCCAGAAGAAAAAGAAGTTAAAATTGAAAAGATTGATATCGAAAATATCTTTTCAAAGCTTCCTTCATCAAGGGGTAGGAGACCATGATACTTATTCTCATTAGATTTTTTGAACTAGCATTAAATTTGCTTTTAATCAATTATTCTTTGAATTTTTATCAATTTGAATTACCACTCTGGTTTTTAGTTCTTTTATTTCTCCACATTGCATTTGTAATCTCCAAGGTTAAAGTCCATTTTACATTCATAGATGCGCTACAAATCCCAGTTGCTCTAACTTTAGGTGCTTATGTTTTAGGATTTGATATTGGTTATTTATTTTCTGATTATGGTAATATACCACTTTACATAGGTCTCATCGGCACGGTAGCAGTTTTACCAAGAATTCATGGAAGTTGGAATCAATTAAAAAAAGTATAGGGCCAAATTTCCAATAAAAACCGTAATTAAAAAAGCAATTAAAAATGCTGGAACAAACGGTATTCCATCCTTTACTAAAACCTGTTTTATGTTACTTTGTTTAATAATTTCAATTTGTTTTTGAGTAATACATAGATTTTTTGGTCCAACAATTAATTTTCCATTTACTTTCACCTCTTCCGCAATCCAATCTCCCTCAGTCAAGCCAGTAGGTTTTAGATATTTATACATACAACTTTTATCTATGCATTGAATAAAAAATAAGACTAAAAACATTAAAGGGATTATTATTGCAAAAAGATACAATTCTTTCATAAAATAAATTGGAATGAGACTTAAAATAAAAATCAAAATAAAGAAAACTATATACGCTTTAAGATTTTGTTTTAAAATATATTTTTTTAACTTATTATAATTCCTAACACCTAAGAATAAACTCCACATAAATCCAAAGACTGCACCAACAACAGCAAGGTTAATCAGGAATTCTACTAAGAATGGGAAGTAAAGATTAGCATGAAATAGATTATCATAGTCTCCATATATTGCTCCTAAACCCATAAGCAATTTACCATCTCCTCCACCCCATTGTTTAGAATAATACATCAAATTTGAAAAAATAAAAAAAACTCCAAATCCAAATAGACCATAGAGAAAAGGTTCGGAATTAGATAAAATAATTCCATAGATTAACCTTCCTCCTAATCCAATTAGAATTAAACTATAACTTAACCAATTTGGAACCTCTCTCTTTTTAAGATCAGTAAAACATGCAAAAACTAACCAAATTAAAGTGATTATAACAAAAGCAAGGTATAGCATACAACAATTTCATTATTTAGATTTATAAAATTTTAGGTTTGTTTCTAATCTAATTTATTTATGAATTACATTCTAATTGTCTATTTATTTTTTTTCCAGTTCCAATTTTAAAATAATTTACTTCTATTAAGTTTTAATATATTCTTAAATAAAACTAAACTTAAAAAATTATTTACTAATGGTATGGAATAAAAGTAAAGCTTACGTTGTAACTGGTTCCCTCTTGTTAATTAGTTTAGCTTTTATGTTTGGTGTTCCAGATGCTTCTGACTTTGGTGCCACTGGAAATCCTGTTGCTAGAACCTAGTATTGTTCCTGAAGTACCTGGGCAGAGCAAAACTAGATGTACTTTTGATTAAGATTTGGATAGTATCTCCATTTTGAGTTATTATTACCCCAGATATTAAGAGACCGGACACACATGTAGAGATGAAGAATGTGCTTAAAATAGAACTCTCAATTTACTTTAAATATTTCTAAAAATAGGATTATAGAAAAGTTCAAGAACTATTTTAAATTTCAAAATATATGGTTTCAATTATAGGTGCAGGTCCAGCCGGAAGTTATGTTGCTTCCTTACTTGCAAAAAAACAAGATGTAGAAATTTTTGAAGATCATAAAGAAATAGGAATTCCATTTCAATGTACTGGAATAACAACTGCTTCTCTTGAAGATTTCATAAAACTACCCAAGGAAATTGTATTAACTAAAATAAAAAGAGTAGAAGTTTATTCTCCAAACAAAACAAAATTAGAGTTTAAACTAAAAAATCCAAATCCAGTTGTAGACAGAATTGGTTTAGATAAGTTCTTAGCAAATAAAGCAGTAGATAACGGTGCAAAATTAAACCTAAACTCAAGGTTCATAAAAAACAACAAAAAAGAAATTACAATAAAAACAAATAAAATAATTACAAAAAAATTCAATTATTTAATTGGAGCTGATGGTCCTTTTTCTGCTGTTGCAAAAGCAAATGATTTATTCAAAGAAAGAAGATTTATGACGGGATACCAAGCAAGAATAAAATTAAACATGGATCCAGAAACAATAGAAGTATGGTTAGGTATTGGTTTATTTGCATGGATAGTCCCAGAAGATAATAAAATAGTAAGGATAGGTTTAGTATGTAACCACAATATTCAACCAATACCATTATATCAAAAACTATTAAAAATAAAACAAATTAAAGAGCCTAAGACCTTAGACTTTCAACCGGGCCTAATTCCAATTTATAATCCCAACCTTCAAACACAAAGAGATAATGTTTTCTTAATTGGAGATGCAGCAACCCAAGTAAAAGCATCAACATTAGGTGGAATAATTCCTGGAATGAGAGCGGGAATTAAATTACAAGAAGCCATTGAAACTAAACAAAACTATCCCAAATTATGTAAAGATTTAAACAGAGATTTATGGGTTAATCTAAAGATTTATCAAATTATGAATAAATTTAAAGAGAATGAATTTAATACTCTACTTCACGACTTAACTAAACCAAAAACAAAAGAAATTATTGAAACTCTAGATAGAGATTATATTTCGAAAACTGGAATCAAACTATTTTTATCAGATCCTAGATTAATAAAATACTTTTTTAAAATGATATAACAAAGCTTATATAATCAAGAAGATATTAATCAACAAATGAAAGAAAAAACATTACATACACTAACATCATCTCTACTTTTTTTAGTTGTAATTGTTCACTTATTAAGAATTATTTTTAATTGGCAATTAACCATAAATAGTTGGAACATTCCATTCTGGGCAAGTTATATAGCAATAATTATTGCTGGTTTTTTAGCATATTATCTTTACAAAACTAAATAACAATAACCTTTATATATAAATCTCGCACTATTTCATAAATAATGGATAAAAAAGGAGAATACGAAGGAAGAGCAATAGGAGCATTACTTTTTATCATTGCATTTTTTGTTGCACTTTATGTATTATTACTTCCACCAGCAGATAGGGACATTCTCTTAGGAGAAAATTCTACAACAAGTTCAACTTTAAGCTCATCAAGCTATAAAGAATTATTTACAGCCACTCCTGGTCTGATTACTCCAGAAAAAGAATTTGGAACTGCTCATGATATAGGTTCAATTAATCTTTTTCTTAAAACAGAACCCAAAATTTTAAAACTTGCAAATTCATTAACAATTTCAAATTCATTATTTTCAAGTTCATCTCCTAAATTAAGTTTTGAGATGGAATCATCAACAGATTTGGATAAAGTTACACTGTTCTTTTCAATAGTGAATGAACCAACTGGTATTTTATCTTTAAAAATTAATGGTAAAGAATTTTTCTCCGAAACATCTCTAAGGGGGGTGAAAATAATAGAAGTTCCAATTACATATTTGGAGAAAAATAATAAGATTGAAGTTTCAGTCTCAAACCCGGGAGTTCTATTTTGGAAGAAAAACAAATATGAACTTAAAGAAATGGGGATTAAACAGGAATTTGAGAGGATAAATACTAACGAAAATAGAATGTTTACAATTTCCAAAAGTGAGAAACAAGTCCTTGATGAAGCAACATTAACTTTTTACCAATTTTGTAATTCACCTATTCCTTCAGATTCAGCAGGATTAAGAATTTTAATGAATGATAAAGAAGTTTTTAGAGGAGAGATAAGGTGCATTAGTACAAAACACACAGTAGGAATTGATTCTAATTTAATTGTTACTGGAACAAATAACTTAGTCTTTTCACTTGATGAAGGAGATTTTTCATTTAATGAAATAAGTTTAAACACAAAATCTGAAGGGGATGAATTTTCTACTTATATTTTCCAAGTTTCAAGTACTGATTTGAATGAATTAAATAATAAAAGGATAATCCTCAATTTGTTACTTGATTCTTCTAATAAAAATAAAAATGCAGTTTTAAGAATAAATGGTGGAGATATTTTTATGAGAACAACAGCAGATTCATTTGAAGCGGATATTACTTCATTAGTCGAACAAGGTTCTAACTTTATTACAATTCAACCAGGAAGTACTTTCACAATCAATGGACTTAAAGTTTTCATCAAATAGAAAAGAGGAATTTTATGGCAGCAGAAGGTAGTGGTCGTTTAAGAAGAGCAATAACTGCTACAACAGAGAAAGCAGGTAGAACGTTTGAAGATATGAAGCAAACAGGAGAAAGAAATCTCCTTAGTGAGTCATTAAGAAATATTTTTGGTTTTTTTTACGTAATCTTACGATTTTTTCTAAAAGTTGGAATTCTAGTTATAGGATTAGGTTTAATTTTTTATTTAATTTATGTTTGGGGTTTCTCAGGTGTTCTTGGTGCTGGTGCAACTCATGCCCAAGTTGCAGCAGAATCAGGCATTGTACCATTTCTAAAAAGTTTAGGATTAGAAAAATTAACACCTTCTGGTGCATTACAAGCTTCTTCATTTAATGCTGAAGTTGAAAAAAATGCAGAAAATAGTGAATTGGGATTAAGAATTACGAAATTAGAACCATTTGGAAAAATATTCTCTGGAGAACCAATTGAAATTATTGGAACATTAAAAGCAGCATCACCAACAGATAATATGGAAATAGAAGTCTCTTGTTCCCTCGATGATTATTCTGGAGAAAAATTAATTGAAGCAGAAGTTTTAGCAACAGGTGCAGAAAGAAATAGGGTTATAATTCAGAAAGATCAAAATGAGATTATTCAGGCAACGTGTTATTTTCCAAAAGGTATTAATGTTGATGAAGATGAAGATCAATTTTTCACTGCAAAAAAAGTAACAATGTACACTTCTTACAATTTCAAAACAGCAGCTACACATAAAGTTTACACTTTAGCCAAAGAAGAAAAATTAGCCTATCTAAAACGTGGAATTGATTCCAAAGGTATTTTTGATGAAGCAGGAATCAAAGACCCATTATTAACTTATGATGGAAAAATAAGATCTAAATATACTTATGGCCCAATAGCATTGGCTATTGCAACTGAACAATCACAACCACTTACAGAAGATACAACTTACATTTTTAAAGTAGGGTTAACAAGTAATTCTGATTGGCACGGTAATATTAAAAGTTTGCAGGATTTAGAAATTCAAGTCCCTCATTATTTCACATTGCAAGGTGATCCAGGATTTATAGAAGATGATAGATCACAATGTGCGTTCTCCAATACTGGAAATACTATTGAAGATTCTAACTCCAATGGTGATCCTTATCATTATAAAGTATATAAATTAAGAGATTCAGAATTAAACCAAATGAACGCCGACTGCAGTGTTAGTGGATTAAAGGATTCTCCATTAACAAGACAAGACTGTATTGAAATTTTCAAACAAAGACCTTTTAGGTGTAAATTTAAAATTGAAAATCACGCCCCTCCAACACTCCAATGGGATGAAATAAGAGCAATTGCAAGATATAACTATGAAACAGAAATGAGCAAAGCAATAAATATTATTAAAATTCCAGAAGGCTATAAAACACCAGCACAAAGAATTGAAGAAAAAAGAGAGGAGGCAGTAGATTATTTATCTACCACAGCATAAATTGAGAAGATTACCAACTTCAACTATAAGAAACTAAACAAAAGAAAAGAGATATAAACAATGAAAAAATTAATAAAAAAAATGAGAAATATAATCTTACTTATTTTGATGTTAATTACAATAACATCTTGTTTAGGAGATTCAAATCTCATTCCAAAAAATCTCTTTGGTGGTGTTTCAAAAACTGCCGGAGAAGGAATAAGGATTGAAGTCCTAAATTATCCTAACTCTTTAAGACAAGGTCAACATTTCTCAATAAAAGTAAAACTAACTAATGAGTTATATGAACAAGTTGAAGGAAGATTATGTATTACTGACTCACCAAATTCAAAAGGAGTTATACCTGCTGAAGGAGAATGTTTAGATTCAATATCATTACAACCATCAGAATTAATAGAAGGAAGATCAATTCCTTATGAAGAAACATTTAATTTCCCATTGAATAGTGGAAGTTATTCCTACGAGAACGTTGATAAAGAATTTGCATTAAGAACAAATTTTGTAATTAGTTTCAAGTACAATGTTAAAACTAAACATGGTTCTGACATATGTCTTAAGAATCCACAATTAGATGAGGAAATGGTAGATATTCCATGTCCGGATATTGAATCATTATCAATACAACAACCTAGAACACCAATCCAAATTACAAATGTTAAGAAAGAATTAGTTCCGGGTGTTGGTGATGAAGGAACATTAAATTTACAATTTACTATTCAAAAAGACCAAGATGGAAGAGTAATAGATATTGATGATATTTATAAAACGGGAATTTCACAAAAAGAAAGGATAAGAGTTGAAGGAATTCAATTGGGTGGAACAAGTTTTGTCTGTTCTCCTATCGAATCCGATAATATGATTGAGCTTAGGGAAAACGAAAGAGTTATTAATTGTTATTCATCAGTTAGCATTCAAGGATCACACATTCAAGATATGCTGATTATAAATTTAGCTTATGGTTTTGAACAAAGAACGAACTTACCTCAAATTGAGGTTGAACCACAAGGAAGCCAAAGAAGGGTATAAAAAAATGAGGAAAACAAAATCAATTATTGTATTGTTCTTAATTATTTTATTAATTACTGCAGCATCATGTGACAAAAAATCAAAAAACACAGGTACACAAGAATTCGGTTTCATTGGTGGAACAGAAGGATTAGAAATCTCATTTGTCGAAGGAACTCCGCCTGAAAGAATATTTATTGAAGATCCGTTTTTAATTTCAATTCAACTAGAAAATAAAGGTGAAACTACAATTGATTTAGGTCAAGTTCTCACAACCTTGGAAGGAATTTCTTACAGATCATATAGTATTCCAAAACCGACACTAGTTAATGAAATCCCAATAGAAAGAATAAGATTTGATAAACAAAGCAATACTCAACTTCTTGGAGGAATTGAAAATATTAATTACGAAGCAGAATTTGTAGATAAAATCGATTTTGAAACAACTCATACAATGAGTATGAATGTATGTTATTTATACCAAACAAGGTCCGTTTCATCATTATGTTTAGTTAATGATCCTACACAAAGACCTGGTACTGCTGATGTATGTTTAGTTAATGAAGTTAAAGGGGTCGGTAACTCCGGGGCCCCAATACAAGTTACTCAGTTATCAGAAAGAGCATCAGGAAAATCAGAAATAAGTTTTAATTTCCAAATTGAAAATAAAGGAACTGGAAAAGTATATCATCCTACATTTGTAGATAAAGCTGACCCACAATGTACTGATGCTGGCAATGAAAAATTTTCAGATCTAGTACAAGTAACAATAATCCCACCTGAAGGTTTAGAAGTATCATGTCCTAAACTTGACCATGGAATTTTAGGTGATGTAAGGCTAATTAAGGGGGCATCTACTGTAGTTTGTAAACTAAGTACAAATCAAGTTACACAATCAGCCCCATTCCCTGGAGAAATTAAAGTTCAAGTTGATTATATTTACAAAGAACATGCATCAACACAAGTTACTGTAGAAAGTTTAGCATAACCTTTTTAATCTTTCTTAGTTCTGTTTTTTTATGAATCAATTACCTTGGGAAAAAATAAATAGAAGAATAATAATTAAAAAAGAAGAGACTACTTCTAAAGAATATGGTTGTAAACCAGAAGATAGGACAATAAAAGATCTCTTAAATAATGGAGTTATTTGTATGAATAAACAACAAGGTCCTACATCCCATAACTTTGTTGATATGGTAAAGAAAGTAATTAACACTTCAAAAATAGGACATGGTGGAACCCTGGATCCAAACGTGTTCGGAGTTTTACCAATTGCATTAGGTGATGCTACTAGAATTACACAAGCATTACTTCCAGCAGGAAAAGAATATGTTTGTTTAATGCACATTCATAAAGATTTTAATGAAAATCAATTGAAAGAAATAATTAAAAACATGATCGGAAAAATTAAACAACTTCCTCCTGTAAGATCTGCAGTTAAGAGACAGATTAGAGAAAAAGAAATTTATTATATGGAAGTAATTGAAATTAAAGGAAGAGATGTTTTATTTAAAATTGGTTGTCAAGGTGGAACTTATGTTAGAACCATTTGTACAAGTATAGGGAGACAGTTAAAAACAGGAGCTCATATGCAAGAATTAGTAAGAACAAAAGCAGGACCTTTCAGTGACAAAGAAATGTATAATCTTCATGATTTAGCTGATGCCTTTGAATTATACAACGAAGGTAATGATAAAGAATTAAAAATAATAATAAAACCAATTGAATATTCTATTCAACATTTATCTAAAATTTGGATTTCAGATAATACAGTAGATTCTATTTGTCACGGTGCAGATTTATCTATTCCTGGAATAGTTAAACTTGAAACAGAGATAGAAAAAGGAAATTTAATTGCAATTTTATCATTAAAAGAAGAACTTATTGGAATTGGTGAAGCTCATAAAAATTCTGAAGAGATAGAGAGTAAAGACAAAGGTTTGGCAGTTAAACTTAAGAAGGTATTTTATCAAAGGAAAGTATACCCCAAATTTATAAGAAAATGAAATTTTTAGTTATTGGAGACCTGCATGGTATAAAACCTAAAATCAAAATAAAAGACTTTGATTATATTATTGCTCCTGGAGATTTTTGTTCTGACAGAGATAGAAGAAAACTTTACATTAAGTGGTTCAAATACATGAAAGAATTTAATGATTGTTGTGAAGAGCCTTTAGATTCAAACGAATATTTTATAAAAATCCTCAAAATAACTCCTTCTAAATTAAAAAAATATGATGAAAAATCATTACAGGATGGTAGAAAAGTTTTAGAATTTTTAAACTCCTTTGGAAAACCAGTTTTTATTGTTCCGGGAAACTGGGATCAGAGTGATGCTAAGTATACTAATGATGATTCTACACCCTTAAGAAAATATAAAAATTTGCACGAAAGATATTCTGGAAAAAGAACCAATTCTAAATTAACTAGAGGATTAAAAAACATTTTTGATTGTCAATTTAAAGTTTTCAAATTCAAAGAATTTAATATCCTTGGTTACGGCCTTTCAAGTGGTCCTGAATTACCCGACAGTAGAGAGGTAGATAATAAAGATCAAATAAGAAAAATAAAAGTATCTTATAATAAGTTATTTGACAAAGTAAAAAGTCAATATTTTAAAAGAAATAAATCTAACCCAACCATCTTTTTATCACATAACGTTCCACAAAACACAAAATTAGATAAGATAATTTCCCCTGAGTCATATCTTCACGGAAAACATTTTGGTTCAAGAATAACAAAAGATTTTATAAAAAAATATCAGCCTTTAATTTGTATAGGTGGCCATATGCATGAGCATTTTAGGAAAGACAAAATTGGAAAAACCATTTGTATTAATTCAGGTTTTGGTCACGATGTGAATGTGATTTTTGAGATTAAAAATAATAAAATAATTAATCTTAAGTTTTTAGGCCAAAATGGTGTTTAACTAATGCACCATTTAGCAATCCTTTCAAAGAAATTAAAACTCTTAGATAAAATAATTAAAGGAGAAAAGACTATAGAATCAAGGTGGTATAAATCTAAAAAAACTCCTTACGGAAACATAAAGAAAGGAGATACAATCTATTTCAAAAATTCAGGAGATCCAGTAACAGTTAAAGCTGAAGTTGAAAAATCACTATTTTTTGATCTTAGGTTCACAGATGTAAAGGAAATACTAAAGGATTATAGTAAACAAATCTGTATACAAGAAACAGCTATTGAAAAATATAAGGATAAAAATTACTGCACTTTAGTTTTTCTTAAAGCTGTAGAGAAAATAGAACCATTTAATATTAACAAGAGTGGATATTGCCTAATGTCTGCATGGATCACATTAGAAAATATTAACCAACTCAAAATTTAACCTTCATATTTTACTAACCAAACCTCTTTTTGATTATTAATTTTAATAAATTTAGAGATAAATTGGGTTATTAATTTAATATCATATCTAACTTCTAACTTTCTATCAAAAGTAATATTAGAAAATTTTGGGTGAACAAAACAAGTGTAATTTCTTAATTTTAAAAAGAAAGATAAAGCCTGGCTAACTTTAAATTTCCCTGAACTTTCTATAAAATAATTTTTTTCAGCTAACGTTTTTGCAATATCATATAATTCTGTAAACTGGACACCTGATTGATGGAATAACTCTGCAGCTCCAAATTCTTTATTTAATCCAACTGCAATATGTAAAATTTTTTCTTCTTGTTCAGTTAAAGGCTTTAAGTTTTTAACAATAGAAGCCCCAATAGCAGTTTCAATATCAGTAATTAACTCAGCAGAGTTAATATTAATTAACAGATTAAAGTCATGGTTATCAATTGTACAATTTAATATATAACATGGAATAAGAATTGTGGTTGCATTCTTAGATCCGGTTTCAATTTTATAATCAGCAAGAGTTTTATTTGGTTTAATCAGGTTTAAAACTTCACTATTTATAGACTCACTTAATTCAGCAAAAGTTTCTAAAACATTAATTGAATCTCCTCCATGTTTACTCATTCTAGGTCTTATGTCTACAAATAGTGGCATATCCACTACTCCAACTACCATTGCAGTTCCAATATACAAATTTTTAATTGCATCTTCAGTTTCAGCAGTAACTCCTTCAACAGAACTTGAAATTGATTTTAGATCATTAGGATTGGTTAATTTTAAGATTATTTGAGTATTACATTGAGAAAGAACATTTTTATCCAATCTAGCTGGACGTTGTGTAATTACTGCTAATCCCAATCCGAATTTTCTACCTTCAGAAGCTACAGATCTTATAACTGAAGATGATTTAGCTTCTTTAAAATTCCTTTCTGGACAAAAATTATGACTCTCTTCAATTACTAAAAAGAAAGGTGGAATTTCGTTATTTTTTCTCGCATCAAATAAGTCTCTGATGATTTTATAAACAATCATCTCTTGTATTTCTTCTGGAACACCTTTAAGGTTAATTACTGTACCTTTTGTTGGTTGTACTAATTCTTGGACGGAAGTTGGAGTTTTAGAAAAGATATTCAAATTTTTTAAATACTCTACGATATTAATTAAACTCCATTTAGCATTAATCTCCTCCTGTTGTAAAGAAAAAAGTAAAGTATCAAAATCTACTTGATCACCCATTTCTTTTATGGCTGAATACAACATTCCAATCTGAACTCCAGAAAGTTTAGCAGGTAATAAATGCATTAATTCTTTTCCAGTAAGATTATTTGAAGATAATGTTAATTGTTTTGCGTTTGGATTTTTTTTAATGTCTGGAGAAAATTCTATAATTCTTTCTTTATACCCCTTTGCTTTAACATCAAATCTTTCAAAACCTTCTGTCTCATCATTTGGAAACTTTAATGTTCCATATTCTCCATGGGGGTCAATTATAACTACGGGTACATTCCTTTCCATAATCTCTTCTATCAAAACAGATGCAGCAAAACTCTTACCAGATCCAGTCTTAGCCAAGATAGAACAGTGCCTGGTAAGTAATCTGTTCAAATCTAAATAAACTTTTATATCCTTTCCTTCTAACTTTCCAATATAAGCTCCATATTTTGATTTATTCAATCCTAGAGTTGTTTGTATGAATTCATCTTCCGCAATTTCAACATCAGTTCCCGGTTCTAATGGGTACTTTACTGATTTTAAAACCCCTTTATCATTTCTAAACCCTAAAATATTACATTTTGCTAGACTTCTATCTTCTGTCGTTTCAATTTCAACAACTTGAGCCAGAACATGATACCCATCTGGATGTGATGCTTTAATATATTGGAACTTTCTTGTAGTCTTTTCGATTAAGAACCAGAACTCATTAGTCGAACTTTTACCTCTTATTTTTCCTAACATATACAAATTGAATAAATGCTCATTTATAACTTTTTCAGTAATTTTATTAAACTTTCCTTAATTTCAAAGGTTTATGGTCGATTTAATTAGAATAACTAAAGAATCAGGGATTCCTCTAATAGGATTAATTCACATTGGAGTAGTAGATAGGGGCTCAAATTTATTACAGGTTAGAGCTACAACAGCTTGTAATATGAAATGTACTTTTTGCAGCACTTCGGCAAATTCTACATTGCATCCATATAATTATACTGTTGAATTAGATTATTTAATTGAGACCATAAAAGAAGTGATTAAACTCAAAGATGGTAAGGTTAGAGAGATTAATATTGATTCTGTTGGCGAACCTACTACATATCCTGAATTAGTAGAGTTAGTAAAACAATGTAAGAATTTACCTGAAATTGAATTTGTATCTATGCAAACTAACGGGACGTTATTAAATAAAAATAAAATAATGGAATTAGAGAAGGTAGGATTAGGTCGTATAAATTTATCCATTCATTCTTTAAATAAAGAAACTGGAAAATCTTTGTTTGGAAATGAGTTTTATGATTTAGATAAAATTCTGGAAAATATAAAATTAATCTATGAATCTAAAATAGAACTAAATTTAACTCCCGTCTGGTTGCCTAATGTTAATGATGAAGATATTAAAGAGTTAATAAAATTCTCTAAAGAAAATAATTATAAAATTTCAATACAAAAATACGAATCTACAAAATATTCAAGAAAAGAAAAGAAAGCTAAAGAAATTAACTGGTACAAGTTTTATAAACAGCTAGAAGTATGGGAAAAAGAGTTCAATTTAAAATTAAAAATTGGTCCAAATGATATGAATATTCATAGAACACCTCGTATACCTCTAATTTTAAATAGAGATGAAATAGTGCCCATTACTATTACAATGCCCGGCTGGATGAAGAATGAAATGATTGGCACTGTTAAAGGGAGATCAGTTACAATTTTAGACTCAAATGCTAAAGTGGGCCAAATAATAAGAGCAAAAGTAACTAATACTAAAAATTCAATCTATTTAGTTAAAAAGGTCTAAAAATGCAATCTTACACAAAATATATTGAACATGCAGGATTAACAGAACATGAATCCTCTGCTTTAGAGAATTTTTTATTTAATTTTTATTCTTCCTATGGGAATAGATTTTCTCCTGGAAATTGTGCTCTAATTCCAGATCTAACTGAATTTGCAAGAAAAGCACAAATTACAACCTTCCTTGGAGGTTTTTTTGAAAGGATAAACTCAAAAAGATATTTAAGATCACATTTTTTTCTGGCTGCAAAATCAAGAAGGGATAAAGATGATTTAATTATTGATCCAACAGGAGTTCCTTTAAATCATGGTGATTTAAAATTAAAATCAATTGTTCCATATTTTGGACTAAAAAGTAGAGCAACAGGATTTCATAAACATGTTTATGATAATATGAATGAGATGGACGATTGGGGAACAAGAGATCTTCCACCAAGATTTAGACCCTAATTTCTTAATAAATAAATCGCTAACTTTAGAATACAACATCTTTAAACATATTATCTCTCTTGAAACTAAATGCAATAACGTATAATAAAATGACGTATAAGCAATAGTTTTATATAGACATATGCCCAAAATACTCTTAACAAAAAAGGAGGTAAATATATGGCAAAGAAAACTTCAAACACTTTAGACAAAGTGGGTAGCTGGTCATTTATTGCGGGTGTAATAATTGCGATAATCATTGGAGTCGTTGGTGGTCAAGCAATAGGGTTGCTTTTGATTCTAGGTACATTTGTTGGACTCTTAAACATAACAAGTAACGAAATTGTCCCCTTCTTAATCGCATCAATTGCATTGGTAGTAGCTGGATTAGTCCAAATAGGCTTACCATTATGGTTAACAGGAATCTTAGCTAACGTGGTAATTTTCGTAGTTCCAGCAATGATAATTGCATCATTAAAGACAATCTACTCTTTAGCAGCAGATAAATAGATTTTTTTGTTTTATAACTTTATTTTATAGTTAACATTATAAAGTTTTTTTCTAATCCCAAACTTATGAAATATATTGGAATAACTCTGGATGGTATGGAAAAAATAGCAATACAAGAGATTAAAGAAAAAACCTCTTCTAATCCAAAAGAGCTTTCAAAAACAGTAATTCTTTTTGAAACTGATAAAAACTTAGAAGAAATTCAGTTTCAATCATTAACTAGACTATTAAAATACTTTTCTCATAAGGTAGGTCAATTACCTGAATATGATTTCTCAGATTTAGAAGAACCAATTGCAATTAATTGTAAACGAATTGGTGAACATGATTTCAAATCTACAAATATAGTAGAACAAATTTATAAAAAAATCAATAAAAAAGTGGATTTGAAAGAACCAAAATGCGTAATATACGTATACATACATGAAAATATGTATATAATCGGAGAAGACTTCTTAAAAAAAGACTTACAAAAAAGAGAATATAAACTCAAAACAACATCCCAATCTTTAAATTCTTTAATTACATACGCTGCGGTAAGATTATCAAATTATAAAGAAGGTGATATAATCTTAGATCCAATATGTAAAACTTCAGAAACTTTAATCGAAGCAGGTTTATTTGCAAAAGGAAAGTTAATTGGATTAGATCCTAGATATCCTAACATAAAAAACTCAAAATTCAATGCAAAAATTGCGAATATTGAACTAGATTTATATCATGGTGATTTAAGTTGGATACAAACAAAAATAAACGAATATTCAGTAGATCATGTAATCACAATTTTACTTTTAAGAAATTTTGAAAAAAAAGTAAAAGAGATATTTAGGCAATCAGAATATATGCTTAAAGAGAAAGGAAATGTTACAATAATCACTAATAAAAGAGTTTCAGAAAATAATAATTTCAAATTAGTTAATCAACTTGAGATTAAACATGGTCAATCATATTTTATTTCTGTTTTTGAAAAATAAAATTAATCTCTTTAAAAAATTAAACTTAGAGAATATCCTGGTTTCCCAAGATCTTTCTTTTTGAAAAACAATTAATTTAAATCATTTCTGTTTGATTATATTCTCTATGTCAAAAGGTACGAGAGCTCTCACAGAAAATCTTCCTAAAAAATATGAATGGGAATTGATAATGGATGATATTCACAAATTGAGAGAAACAAACACGGAAATATTGAGAGAAAGTTATTCAAGAGAGAATCCTATAGGACCTTTTGAAGTTTCATTAGATCCTGAAAAAATTGAAAAAGCATTAGAAAGAGGATCAGAAAATTTATCTGATGCAATAGCACAAAATTCAGAAGAAGTAACTGTAGCTATTTCTCACTTCTCCGAAGAAATAACTGATTATATAAATGATTCAAATATCTTTTTGGAATCTATAACTTTCAATACAGACTGTTTACCCCATATTCAAGAAGATTTAAAACATTTAAGAGAAATAAATCGTTCTAATCTTGTTGTAAGTTCTTTGGGGGTTGGTTTTGCTATTTATCATGCAGAAAGAACTCTCGATAGTTTACACTCAATAGATGAAGGTATTTATGAGATTAATGAGAATCTGGAAGAAGTGAATGAGAGTTTAGACTCAATAGATGAAGGTATTTATGAGATTAATGAGAATCTGGAAGAAGTGAATGAGAGTTTAGACTCAATAGATGAAGGTATTTATGAAATTAATGAGAATCTGGAAGAATTAGTTAATGGTGTTAATGTACTTGGAAGAGTAACCAATGAAGGATTTAGGCATCTCATTAGAGGACAAAATGTACTAAGTAATCAACTAGTAAGAATTCATGGTGAACAACAGAGATCACTTAATGTACTAAGTAATCAACTAGTAAGAATTCATGGTGAACAACAGAGATCACTTAATGTACTTGATGCAAACGCTGGAATGAGGCACACAGAAAATCTTAAACAAAGACAAGCTCTAGCAGGAACACATTATGAATTAAGAGCCGAAGAAAAATATAATGATGCTTTAATTCAATACAAAACAGGAAATTTCACTGCTTCAATTAGAGATATAAGGTTAGCACTTAGAGAAAAATCAACACACTTCCCAAGTTTGCTTTTATTAGCAAGACTAAATGTTGATCGTCTTCAGTGGTCAGATGCTAAAGATCTTTTAAGTCAAGCATCAAAAATTGCAGAAAAGAAGGGTGATTTCGGAGGTTATGAAAATGCTATGTTAAGTTTAATAGAAATTGAAGAAGCAGTAGGTAATAAAAAACAGGCAAGATCTCTTACTATTAAAGCAGCACGTAAGTATCATAAACTTCATCCAAATAAAAGAACATCATTTCTACTTGAAAGAAAGAGGTTTGATTTAGAATATCAAAGATTGAAAAAAGATGACCAAAGTGCTGCAGATTCTTATTTTAGAAGATTCCTAAACATGATTTGCCATGAACATCTAGAGTTTTGGGATAATTTATATAACACAGAAGAATTTAAAATTAATTTTCTGTTCTCCGATAAAAGATATGGTCCATTTATGTCATTATGGAGAAATAATAGGGAATTAAATTTTTCTGGAATAGAAGATAAGGAAATAAAATATAGTCTTCCAGGGGGAATGCGTAATCTAGGCCCATATAAAATGTTTATTTATTTCGACCACCTTAAATGGTATTTTGGACCAATTTCAAGGATTTTATCGGAAATTTCTGCTCCCCACAACAGCAAATATCGTATAAATCAAAATTTGGTTTCAGCTTTATATGATGCAGATGATCTATATTCTGAAATTAAATCAAGAGTTGGAGAATTAAATAGAATGGTGGATTATGATCTAGATGAAATTTTAGAAATTGACACCTTCTTTTTGGATTCCGCAAATAATCTTGATAGCCTATTCTTTAGATGTTATCTTGCAACACCAGATTTAGAACTTTGGAAAAATCCGACAATGAAAGACTACCTTATATCAAAAAATTTGGATAAAGATTGCAAAGAAGAAATTGCATAGTTCCGCCATACTCTAAAGTTAAAGGTCTAACATAAAGATTAAATTTATTTTACACATGAGAACAAAACCTAAATTCTTCACTAGATGTATAGCGGAGCAGAACCACTAACACAATTCTAAGAAAACTTAATATATTATGAATCTTCTCCTATACCCATGTTAAATTACGACAACCCTTTAATCAAGGAGAGATTAGAAAAATTAAAGCAAATAAAAGACCTTGAAATAGATCCCTACCCTTACTCCTTTAATAGATCAAACAATTCTAAAGAACTACAAGATAAATTTGGAAATATAAAACCCGAAGAAGTTACAAAGAAAATTGCTTCAGTTGCTGGAAGAATTATGTTAATGAGAAATATGGGTAAGGTGACTTTTATTCATCTCGAAGATTTAACTGGAAGGATTCAAGTATATTTAAGAGAAAGTGACTTGAAAGAAAAATATAAATTAGTTAAGAGACTAGATCTTGGAGATTTTATTGGAGTTTCAGGGAAAATTTTCAAAACAAAAATGGGAGAATTATCTATCTGGTCAGACCATTTAGAAATTCTTGCAAAATCAATAAGACCATTACCAGATAAACACGCTGGATTACAAGATAAAGAAATTAGATATAGACAAAGATATGTTGATTTAGCTGTAAACAAAGAAGTTAGGGAAGTTTTTATCAAAAGATCAAAAATAATTTCTGCGGTAAGAGAATTTTTGGATTCAAAAGGATTCTTAGAAGTTGAAATTCCAACATTGCAATCCATCTATGGGGGTGCTGCAGCAAGACCTTTCACAACTCATTTAAACGCATGGAACATGCAAATGTTTTTATCTATATCACCTGAATTATACTTGAAGAGATTAATTGTTGGTGGTTTAGAAAGAGTTTATACAATTACCAAGAATTTCAGGAATGAAGGTGTTGACAAGACTCACAATCCAGAATTTACTTCAATGGAGTTTTACTGTTCTTACATTGATTATAACGAATTAATGACACTTACAGAACAATGTTTTGAATTTGTTGCAAAAAAAGTTTTAGGCACAACAAAAATCAATTATCAAGGTAAACAAATTGATTTAAAAGGCCCTTGGGAAAGATTAACAATGTATGATGCAATAAAGAAATATGGAAATATTGAAATTAAAAAACTCTCTGACGTTGAAATAAAAGATTTACTTAACAAATTCAAGATTGAAATACCTGGATTATTTAATAGGGGTTTAGCCATTGCAGAAATTTTCGAAGCTGTTGCAGAAGAACATTTGATACAACCTGTTCATATAATTGATCATCCCAAAGAAACATCCCCCTTATGTAAATTAAAAAGGGGAGATAAAGAATTGATTGAAAGAGTAGAATCTTATATTAATGGATGGGAATTAACTAACGGTTATTCAGAACTTACAGATCCTAAGAAACAATATGAAGAATTTAAATCACAAGAAGAGAGGGGTCGTGGTGGTGATGAAGAAGCCCAAAAAATGGATGAGGATTATGTTAAAGCATTAGAGTTTGGATTACCCCCAACAGGGGGATTAGGAATTGGTATTGATAGGATGGTAATGTTATTAACTAATCAACCAACAATAAAAGATGTTATTTTATTCCCTACTATGAAACCTGAAGAAGAATTTTGAGTTTATTAGTGAACTACCACTAAATGATTTTTCCACTAACTTCCTTTTAGTTGAATGAGCTACCCTATTCTTAGCAGAAAGTCGTATAAATATACTGAAAATAGCTATATCTATCAAATAAAACACAAACCTTTATATAGAAAATTCATTCTAATCAATTAACAAAATAAGGCTACAAGCCTTTAAACCATAATATTCGGAGGGTGAAAAAACATGGGAGAAATGTTGGTTGTAAAAAGTAAAATAAAAGAAGTGGCAAAGGATATGAATGTTGCTGGTACTTTTGCAGAAGCTTTAAGTGATTTAGCCGCAACTTTAATTAGAGATGCAGAAGCTAGAACAGAAGCTAACAAGAGGAGTACAGTTATGGGTAAAGATTTAGCGCTATGTTTTATTACTAATAAAAAAATGCCTAAAGAAATGTTAGTTGTAAGGTCCAAAGTTAAAGAAACAATTAAAAATTGTAATATGGGTGGAGATCTTCCTGAACATTTAAATTTAGTATTATGCCATTTAGTACAAAGAGCTTGTGAAAGGGCAAGAGAAAATAAAAGAAGTACAATCCAACCAAAGGATTTATAATTTCTTTTCTTTTTTATCTAAATTTTTATATATTAAATTCTAACTAAATTTATTATGAAAGTATTACTATTAGCTGCTGGTTTTGGCACAAGAATGGGAACATCAATACCTAAACAATTATTGACTATAAAAGACAAACCAATTATTGAATATCATTTAGATAATTTAAATTCTATAGAAGAAATTGATGAGATTCTAATTGTAACAAATAATAAATTTTTTGGGAGTTTCAAAGAGTATGTAGAAGAATATAATTCTAATAAAAAAATCACTCTAATAAATAATAATAAAGATAAAAATGAAGAGAGATTGGGTGCTGTTAATGATATTTTGTTTGCAGCACATAAAACAGATTATGGAAATGGATTATTAATTATACAATCGGATGAATTTTTTATTGATTTGCCACTCCAAAATCTGATTAGAAATACTAAAAACTCTTTGATAGTAGCAGCAAAAAAATCTAAAGAAGAAATCAAATTAAGGTTTGGTACAATAATTGTAGACAATAACAATAAAGTCATTGACGTTGAAGAAAAGCCAGAATTTCCAAAAACAGAATTAGTTAATGCAGGTGTAATGTATTTCACAAAAGAAGATATTAATAAAATAGAGATTTACGCAAAACAATTAATAGAACATTTAAAACCTTACGAACACTTAATATTAGACAGAACAGGAGATTATTTATCTTGGTTAAATAAACATTCAGAAATATATGTTTATGTCCATCCTGGAGAGAAATGGTTTGATGTTGGAAAACCAGAAACGTTAACCCAAGTAAGAAACTTATTTAAACAAAAATAAACTGTTCTAAATAATGAAAGAAAAGGGATCAAGAGCAGAAAGGGAATTAGTTCACAAATTCTATGATACTTATCCTTGGATTGCATTAAGAGCACCTGGGTCAGGTTCAACTCCTTTACCATCCCCTGACGTATTAGCAACTAACACAAAAAGATATTTAGCTATTGAATGTAAATCAATAAAATCAAAACAAAAAACTTTCAAACCTGAAGAGATAGAACAATTACTCGAATTTTCCAAAAGATTTGGAGCAGAACCATGGATAGGAATTAAATTTAATCATAAAGGTTGGTTTTTCATCAAGCCAGAAGAAATAAAACAAACAAAACAAAATAATTACAGTATTACTTTAAATTTAGTAGAAGAAAAAGGAATTAAGTTTGAAAAATTGATACAATAATACATTTAACTCTTTCTATATTCTTTAAATTAATGTTTCCTAAACTAAAAAACAAAGCAATCCTTTCCCCAATGTCTGGAGTTACTGATGTTGCATTTAGAACATTATCTAAAAAATATGGTGCTGGATTAACATACACAGAATTTGTAAGTTCAGCAGCATTAGTTAGGGGAAGTAAAAAATCGTTAGAGATGATACAAACTGATAAAACAGAAAAGCCTGTTGCTGTTCAATTATTTGGAAATTCAATTGAAGAAGTTGTAGAAGCAGCTAAACTGGTACAAAACAAGTTTGATATTATTGATGTTAACTGCGGTTGTCCAGCATGGAAAGTAATTAAGACAGGCGCGGGATCAGATTTATTAAAAGATCCAAAGAAAATTAGTAAATTTGTAAATAAATTAGTTTCAAGTGTACAGAAACCTATTACAGTTAAGATTAGAACAGGAATTGATGATAAGAATATTAATGCCCTTAAAGTTGCTAAAGTCATTGAAGATTCCGGAGCATCAGCAATTGCAATTCACGGAAGAACACAAAAACAAGGTTATTCTGGTAAAGCAGATTGGGATATTATAAAGAAAGTCAAAGAATCAGTTAATATTCCTATTATTGGAAATGGTGATGTGTTTACTCCAGAAGATTTTAAAAAAAAGATAGAATTTTCTAATGTAGACTATATTATGATTGCAAGGGGTGCAATAGGAAATCCTTATATTTTTAGACAGATAAATGATTATTTAAAAAAAGGAAGTTATTCTCAACCTGATAAAATTAAACTTTTCTTAGAGTATTTAGAATTAGCCAACAAATATAACCTATCACCCTTTATTATTAAATCTCAAGCAGTCAACTTCACCAAAGGATTAGAAGGCAGTACAAAATTAAGAAATGAAATTATGAAATTAAATTCTATAGAAGAATTTAAGGGAACAATAATTAATAATTCTAAAATCTATCCATTAAAAAAATAAGTAATATTTTCCAAGTTTATCTTCTAATGCACTATGCAATTATTGTGAATTTTCTAAACCTTTCTGCAACAAGTCATTTTATGCAACTTCATCAAGAATTATTTTCTCTTTAAATCCGCCTCTTTCTTCTGCTTTCTTTTTTCTAAGCAGTTCTAATTTGTTTTTATCAATTTTCTTAAAATCACATATTGCGTAAACAACTTCAAGAATATCGGCAAGTTCTTCTTCGTTACTATCTCTCATAAATTCATCGATCTCTTCTTGAAGTTTATCTTTAATTTTTTGCCAATATTCATCATCAGAGGCAATATGCGTAATTGGAACTGCTCCTTTATTCCTTATGATTTCTGAAATTTTATCACGAACAAGTTTGTTGTATTTCATAATGCTCTAGTTAAGAGGCGGATTTTATAATATTTGTGGTTGGCGAGAGCCGAGCCAGTTCTAGTTCAGTCGCTCAGACTGTCCCACAATTGATGAAACAAAAAGGCAGATATGGGGAATTCTATAAATATCAAGCAGAAAGATATAAAGATTAATTCTTTTTCTAAATGAATCCGAAAGATTTTCGAAAAAATCACAATAACTTATATTAACTCTCCTACATCAATATACGGTTTATGAACAATTTACAGCCTTTAGTTGATGCAATCTACAATGCATTAAAAGAAAAAAGAACTAATGTGACTCAATCAAATAAATACGGAACTAAAAATATTCCAAAGTTGAAATCACCAATATAAAATGAAAAAAATAATCTTATACACAATTGTGAGTTTACTAATCATGCAAGTAAATGCAATTCAAATAACAGAAATTATGTACAACCCACAAGGAAATGATAATAATAAAGAATTCATAGAAATAGAAGGCACAAATAATTTATCTGTTTACACTATTGGGGACTTAGAACAGAACGACACATTAAATTTATTATACTATAATGAAAATTCAAATTACTCTTTGATTGTAGAAGAGGGTTTTAATTACACAGGGATTAATGCATCAATATATTCAGCAGGAGCAACAATAGGAGACAACTTAGACAATACACAAGATACCATTTTTTTATTTAAAGAGAACCAAACAATAGTAGAAATAAATTATACAAATGAATTTGCAAATGATAACGGTTATTCATTAGAATTTTGGAACAACGAATGGATTGAATCCAATAATAAAGGTGGCTCTCCGGGAGAAAAAAACTCACCTCACACGGAATATTGTAACATTGAACTAAATTTAAATACAGATAAAGAAATCTATTTAGAAAATGAAACTGTAAAGTTCCAGAATCTTCTTTCTGACGAGAGCCACCAATATATAATTTCTTATTACATCACAGACTTATTCAATAATTTAATCAAAGAACCAAAAAACACCTCAAATAATAACGAAAAGTCATTCACACCTTATATCTTTGAAACTGAACAGGTTTTTATGATCCACAATGAATTAATCTTTATAGATTGTAATAATACAAATAATAACACCAAAACCAACAAAACGATTATTATCAAAGGTAATAAAATAAAAGAATCAAAAATCGGAATAAGTAAAATAGATAAGACCCTAGAATTTGGTGACACATTGTGGGCAAATTTAGAGATCTATAAAGGTAATTCCTCAAATGGGAGATTAGATATTTATTTACAGAGAGGAGAAGATAGAATCACAAAAAAATCAAAACTAGACTTGAAAACAAATTATCAGGAATATAAACTCTCAATTCCAATAAATATTCCATTTGATTGCCAAAATAAGTTTGAAAATGGGACATATAGATTGATAATTGAAGGATTTGATTTAATAGAAGAAACTGAAGTAAACATTGCTGGAAGAAAAGAAATTTGTTTTAATATCATGAAAGAAAAAGATAACAACACGAATAAGATTAAAGAATCACAAGAAGAAATAAAAGAAGGCAATATAAAATTAGAACTCATTAATTATCCCAAAGAAATAGAAATAGATCAAGAATTCCAAGTTGAACTTAGAATAGATAATCAAAAATTTACTAAACAAAAAATTTCAATTTATAGTTATGTTTACTCAGGACCGATTTCAATTTCAGGAGAAAGAGAAGAAAATAAACAAGAATTTGAAATAGATACAAATTCTCAAAAGGAAATTAAATTAAAAAATAAAGTTTTCAAATTTAAAAACAATACTAAACTAAAAATAAAATATACCATAGATGGTAAAGACAATGAAATAACCGAATCTATAAATGTATTATTAAAAGAAGAAGAAGCAGCAGAACAATATACTGAAACTGAAAAATATCAACCCAGTGCATTAAACTCAATTACAACAAATGCAATATATGAATCCTCTGGAGAAGTCTCCAAAAAGTATGGTCTTTATATTCTTATTGGCACCCTCATATTAATTATAACACTCTTTGGAATCAAAAATGAGTTTTACAATAAGAACAATAATAGAAATAGTGGGTTTCCCAAAAGAACACGTGAATTCGACTCTTCAAAAAGTAGTAGAAAAAATCAAAACTACTAAAAATTATGAAGTAGTAAGTTCATATCAAGAAGAGCCCATAAAAAATGAAAAGATTTTCTCAGCTTTTACTGAACTTGAATTAAAGATAGATACGCTTCAAAACCTTTTCTTATTTTGTTTTGATTATCTTCCTTCATCAGTAGAAATTTTAGATAAAACAGAATTAAATCTCCAAACAAAAGATTTCTCTAATGGTTTAAATGATATGCTTTTAAGATTGCATAGATATCATACTGGAATAGCAAACTTACATGCTGCACATGAAAAATTAAAAGAAGAAATTACTCCTCAAGAGAAACACTAAATTCACCAACCCATTCTTTTTCCAGTTTTAGATTTCTTATAAAATACAAAGACCAGAAATATTATAATTATTAATATAATTCCAAAAATCCATATCCCTATATTCTTCTCCTCTTCTTTTAGTTCCTCATCAATTATAATTTTTTCAGGCTCTTTAATCTCAACTAAAGTAGGTTCTGGATCAATCTCTCGCCCTTTCAAATCAAGAATAAAAGGAATAGAAGCAAAAACACCTTCCTCTGTAATAATAGTTAAATCTCCCTCATAATGCCCTATTTTATCTTTCATTGGATTAACAATTACATTTATTTCTCCTACTTCCTCAGGATCTAAATTACTCTTTTCTAAATTAAAACTAACAACTTCAATAAGACTTTCACTTAAATTTACCTTTAAATTATGTAATTTAACAGAACCTGTATTTTTAAAATAAACTGGACCTTGTAAATCCTTTCCAAATTCTAAACTCACTTCAATAATTTCAACTTCATTTAATTCTTTATTAAATTCTATTCTTGCATCTTTATCTTCTTCAACAGTCTCATTAACATCCCCTTCTTTCACTTCTTCTTTAAATAAATAAATTGGAATGGAATAACTAGAATTCCCATATTCAATATTAAGTCTTCCTTCTGAATTTTTTTTCACATCTGTTTTTAATTCAATAGTTTTAGTTCCTGAAACTGTAAACTCAGTTTCACTCAATTGTAAAAAATCCCCTACAATACTTAATTTTACAGCAGATTCTCCTACCAACTTAAAATTAAGAATGGGATTATCCTTCTTTTCTAAATTCATATAAATTATTCCTGGACTTACGCTAATTCCAGTTAGATCATTAATCACTAAACTTTTTTCAAAAGAAACTTTAACTAAATTATCTCCTTTAGTATATTTTACATCTTCAAGAACAAGTTTATAATCTCCAGAGATTAAAGGCAAATTAAAATTCACGAAATATTTTGTTTCGCTCATCTTCACTAAATTAACAGAAATTCCTTGATTTTCACTATCCTTCTTTAACTTTATATTCGCAGTAGTTAAATCTCCAGAAAGTTGAACATTATTTATTTCAATTTCAAATTGTAAAGTTTCTCCTTTGCTATAATTTTCTTTCATAAAATTAATTTCAATATCCTCTGCAAGAACTAAATTAGAGAATAATACCACTATCAAAACAAAAACTAATCTCCTCATTTTTTTCCTTCAAGTAATTTTGCAGCTTCCTTCAATGACTTATCTAATTCATCCTCTTCTTTTGATCTTATATTTGGTCTTATAGGCCTTTGAATTGGTTGAGGGCTATTAACTTGTGGTCTCGGTCTTTGACTTATTTGTCTTTGATATTGTTCAAATGAAGTCTTTGATTTTTTCTTAAATAAACCTCCATTTTTTTTGAATTTTTGATAACCAAAGTATCCACCAACAAGAGCTATTAATATTAAAATAACCCATAGCCACCATAAACTACTTTCTTCTTCTTCATAAATACCAGAACCAACATCTGCAGATCCAAAATCTCCACCCGGCTCAGGAAAATCTGGGCTTATTTTTGTTCCATCTCCATCAAAAGTACTACATGTTTTGTCACAACCTCCACCACAATCAATTCCTTCTTCACCAACATCTAATTTTAGATTAAAGCATTCACATCCAGGAAAATTAAAGCAAGATCCATCATTACAATCAAAGAATCCATCTCCATCATCATCAAGTTCGTTATCACAAATTTCATTATCGCTTGTGCCAGAGATACTAGTACCAGAAGTAGTTACTACTGGAGCAACATTCCCTTTTCCAAAATCTCCACCCATAAGTGCAATTAAAGAAATAGAAGTTTCCCTTATCTTCTCAAACCACGCACCATTAATAGAAACTGTATTTTCCAAATACTTTCTTCCTCTTGAAAAACTATCACTCTCTCCAAATCCTTGTAAAGAGATTACAGCCATAGCAGTACTGAAGATATTATTATCCCAAGATCCATCCCTCAATGATTGGGTTTCAACTAACTCTTGTAAAAAGCTTTTTTCTCCAAAAGTTCTACCCAAAATTGCTCTATACAAATTATCATTTTGTAAGTTACTTTGTAAATATGTTTTAACCCCCATTTCCTCTAATTTTTCATTACCCAAAATCTCTTTTATTGCAAAGGCTGCATAAACAGAACTTTCATAATCACAATTATTTCTCAAATCACTTTGAGCAAAACATCCATTAGGTATTTTAAAATCAGCCTTTCCCTCTTTTTCTTTCAGAATATAATAATTATTTCCCTTAACATGTATCAAAGATATTACTGCTCTTTGTAATGCTCTACAATCAGTAACAATAACAGATTTCTGTGAATTTAAAAGTCCATTATTCAAATGGGCCGCAATATTGATAAAATAACCAATATCACCGGCAGGCCCATTGATCCTATTACCTTTTAATGTAAACCTCTTTTCCCCAGATTCAATTTCAGGATCTTCAGAATATGAAACTATACACTCAGCCCCTTCAGGTCCTTCTCCCTCAATTTGTATTCTCCATTCACCCTCACTATATCCTCTTAAATTCCCTTTTAACCACTCTAATTGTTTATTTACATCATTTCCAGTTGACCCTAAGGCTAACATTGCTAATGATGTATCAATTGTATTACAATTCAACTCTGGAAAACATCCTTCTTCTGATTGAAAACCATTTAATCTTTCTAATAAAGAAGCAACTTGTTCTCTCTTCCCAACTTTATTTAATGCTATAATAGAAAAAACCAAATCCTGAAATTCAATATTTTCATTAGTATTATTCACTAACCATTCAATAGTATTCTTTTGATTAAATACTGGTTGTTCCGGTAACTCTTGTGCAAAAACAATTAAACTTAAAAAAATAACTAACAGAACAATCAATACCACCTTTTTCATATAATCCTTTTAAGAGTAATTTATTTAAAAGCTTTTCTAATAAGAAATTATAAATTGATACCACAAAAATATAAAAAATATAATCCTACATACTTTGATAAAGGAAAAAGAGGTTTTATTTTTAGATTTAAAAAAGATAAAAAAGATTATTCTCTCAAGATTAAAAGACCAGACTCAGAAGCAATTGAAAGATTAAAAAATGAAGCAAAATATCTTAAAATTTTAAATAAATATGGAATAGGACCAAAACTAGTTAGTAAAGGTAAAGATTACATTGTTTATGAATTTGTAGATGGAAAATTATTAAAGGATATAAAATTAAATAAAGAACAGACAAAAGAAATTTTAAGACAATGTTTTATTTTAGACAAGCTAAAACTAAACAAAATGGAAATGCATCACCCTTTGAAACATATTATAATTAATAAAAAAATAAATCTAATTGATTTTGAAAGAACTTATAAGACAGAAAAACCAAAAAATGTAACACAATTCTTACAATTCTTAAAAACTAATTACAAGATTAGAATCTCTTTAAATTTAATAAGAGAATATAAACAATTTCAGAATGAAACTTCTTTTAATAAAATTCTTTCTTCTCTTTGAATAAAATCCTTTAACCTAAAAGAGATTCGTTAAAGCCTCAAGAGGGATTTGAACCCCCGACCCTCTGCTTACAAGGCAGATGCTCTACCACTGAGCTATTGAGGCAATGATTTTAACAAAATCAAAGAATATAATTAACTTATAAAACTTACCAATAAGAATTAAAAAATTACTTAGTAATACAAAACTTTTTTATTAAAGAAACACTAATTGGTGTCACTTTTTTCAACTCGAAACTTAACATTTTCTGAATCTCAAAATTTAAAATAGACTTAACAATTCCAGAATAACTTTTTTCTAATACATATTTAGAGATTAATTCCTTCACATTTCTTCTAACATCAGTTGCAGTTTTGTTAGAAACTAAACTTTTGGTAATTATAACCGGTTTTATAATAACATTGATTTTATCTTTTGTCACACATTTAAAAGAATCTTCTATTTTAGTTTTATTCCTTTTTGTTATTCTTTTTATGTGTGAAGGAATTATTTCTAATCCACTAAAATTAGTGTGAACACATCCATCTTTAACTGCACAAGCTTCAAAAGTAACACGCGTATTTTGTTTCTTTATATCTCTTGTTAAATGCATTAGATTCACCTGCATTTTTCTTCCAATTAAATCTTCAGGTTCCATACAATATGAAGGTCCAAGCTCAATTGAATTGAATTCTTTCGGGGCTAACATCTCAACCCACCTTTTTTTAATCTTCTTTACAGCCATATTTCTAACGCAAACAACCCTATTTTATAAAGCTTACTACTTAACAATCTCCTCAATTTTTTTATTTTCAAGCTTTAATACTAACTTTTTCATGAATTCTTCTTCATAACTTTGAGAGATAGTAAAATACAGCCCTTCATTTATTATATAGTCTTTCAATCCAAGATCTTTAGCTAAATTTTCAAATAATTTATCTTGTTCATTTTCAATTGTTGATAATAAAATCCTTATGTTTGCATCACCATCCATAGTATAATTTATAACACTCAAAAAAATTCCCTTCTCAAAAATTAAAGATCTCCTTACAATCTCCAACCCCTTTTCAATAATATATTCTTTAAAATTTGATTCTAAATTAAGTATAATTAAATTATTCTTCTCATCCTTTCTCTTATTATTTATCCATTTCAAAAATTTAATCATTTCTTCTTTAAATGAATCAAAATAAAATAAAATTTCTCTCTTGAAAGTTTTATCTCCCAAAAAAGAACTGATAACAAAACTACCTTTATTCATTTTACAACAAGAATCAATAACTTCAATTAAACCATGCACATCTTTAATAATAGAATCATCTTTTTCCTCTTTTAATAAATAGACTGATCCAAAAATCTCTCTTTTAGTTATTTTCCCCAACATGGTTATTAATACCGCAGAATATAATCTCTTTAATTCTTCATCACTTAAATCCATAAATTTTTTATTCTCTAATTTATTATTTTTTAAAAATCTTGATACTTCATTTCCAGATCCTGATAATTCAGGAAAAAATGGGAAATATGAATTCATCAATACATCTTTTAAATCCAATGTTCTTCCATAAAATCCTTGTAAACTTTTTGCAACAATTAATTTATTTGACTTCAGAGCACTTTCTAATAAAAAAGTATCAAAACTTGACGGTTCAATTAAAGATCCAATAAATCCCAAATATCCCATTCCAAAATTAGTTTTATTTAATTCTTTTGCAAATAAGTAACTCAAACCTGATAAAGAAATAAAATTATTCTCTAAACAAGGGTTTAAAATATTAATATTAAAATTCCTATCTACCTTATCAGAATTATCAATTATAAATATTATTTTATCTTTTATTAAAGACTTTATCTGACTTATTTTCTCTGACCCGGATCCTAAAAAAATAATTGACTTACTTGAATCATAGTTTAATTCTAACAAACTTTGATCTTTAATCTCATCTTCAAGTGAAAGGCTAAAATTATATTTTTCTTTTTGAAATGCTTTAATTAAAATAATTGAAGAAAGTATTCCATTAACATTATTCTTTGCTACAATTTTTATAGGAAACTTTTTAGTTTCTTTAAACTGACTAACAAACTTAGTAACCTCTAACTCTAGCATTATAAAATTAATTTACAAGCAATTTAGCTTGTTCTTTATTATATTTCCAACCTTGAGGTAAAACACATTTTTTAATATAATATTTTATTAGTTTTCTAATTTTTGATGAAGTTAAGGTTAATCCCCTTTTAGAAGGTTGATCATGTTTATTTTTCTCAAGATGTGCATAAATCACAATTTCCCTTCTTATTAAATTAGCTAAATCGTCTGGAATTTTTCCAACCAGCTTATTTTTATTTAAAATATGTAAAACTGATTTTTTAGTTATTTCTCTTATACTTGGAATTCCATAAGAATCTCTTAAAATTAAACCTATTTTTGCAGGTCCATTTCCTTGTTTGGCTAATTTAACAACTAATTGTTCAATTTCAGCAGGCTTATACTTTATCCATTTTAAATCTTGAGATTTCAATGGTTTTTTAGAACCAGACTTACCCTTCTTCCTTGAATACATACGTGCCATATTTTTACTGATGTAAGGAAGCCCATTACTGCCTTACTCTATTTTTTTGGAATATCTAAGCTTTTTTAAAGCTTTTTATCTTATTTTTTCCACAAAAATATTTTATCAACTATTTCTCTTCTTTATATTTAAAAATTTAAATAGCCCCGGGCAGATTCGAACTGCCGTCCCTGGCTCCAAAGGCCAGTATACTTGGCCGCTATACTACGGGGCTATGTATACCTCTTGGTTTTAACCCTATTATTTTAAACTTTTCGGAATTTTTTCTTATGAAAATAAAGATTATAATCTATCTTTATACCTTCCTCTTTTCTCAACCTTATCTAATCTTTTTATTACTTCTAAATATTTACTAAATGTCCTATAACCTTTTAGAAAACTTTCATAACATTCCAAATAAATCTTATAATGTTTAGATTCAAGAGCTTGCCTGAATAAATGAATATCTACTGCCATATCTTCAATTTTGGAACTAACAAACCCTAATCCAAAATCAATGAAATAGATTTTCTTATCTTTTAAAATTAAATTTGAAGTAGTTAAATCTCCATGTATAATCTCCTTTTCATGTAATTTACTTAATTCCTTTCCAATTTTGAAGCAAACTTCATTTTTAGTTTCAAGTTTATCTAAATATTCTGATAGCTTTAATCCCTCAATAAACTCAAGTTCCAGTTTAAATTTCTCCTGATTTAGAATTTTAGGTACATTAACAATTTCTGAAGCTTTATCTAACAATTTTTTTTCAGACTTTGTTCTCAATTTTCTTATTTTTTCATCTAACTCTTTTAATCTATATCCTTTAGAAATTCTATCCTTTATGATTTTATTTCCTTCTTTGTAAATTTCCGCTTCAGCTCCTTTGCCCAAAATTTCCATATTTTAATAGTTTTAGAAAACTTTAAAAATCCTCTCTACTAGTCGTATAACTGGTGGTTAATTATGGGAAATGGTATAGGATATAATTTAGAACCTTTGGAATCTACTTATTCCGATATAAAAAACGAAAGAGTTTCAGATAAAAGGAAATTACCATTTGCTTGTTTATACCAACATTCAGATGGTTCTTGGAGAACATTAGGATCATTTAGTTTCAAGGAAGGTTATATTTTAAATCCTAAACCATTAAGGATTCCTAAAACTATGGAAGATATTTCAGTTGCGGCTAATATTTATGAAACATTAAAGGAAAATAATGATAGAGTTTTTGCTGCCATTTCTAAACTTGAAGAAGGTGATGTAATTTCTATTGATTATATTAACTTTGTTTCTGGAAAAAGAGCAACAATTGGAGTTTATTTTGACGGTGAAGGTTTTAGTCTAAATAATATTTCTCTAAACGGCGAATTAAGATATACTGAAGGAACTGGGGGGAATAAAGCCTATGTTACTTATCCATCTGATTTGCTAGAAGAAATTTTAAAACTAACATTATAAAAAATAAAATGAGAGATAAAAGAATTTCATCAAGTAAAAATTTAGAAAAGCATTCATATACAAATACAACAGAAGGAGTTGGATTGAATTTTAGTTATATCTTTAATCCTGAAATGGGGAATAAATTTAAAGCTATAAGCCTTAGATCAGGAACCAAATATCAAAGATTAAAAGCAATGGTAAATGAAAGCCTCAGAAGAAATTCTTCGACTTTAGAAGCTTTAGCTGAAATTAAACCAGGAGAAAGAACAAACTTTTCTTTTGTAGGGTTTGGAAAAAAAAGACCAATTAGTGTAGACTCATATAAAAATGAACAAGGTTGGTATGAATTCACAAGAGGAACTAAAACTGTTTACGCAAGAACTAGAAAAGATATAATCCCAGAATTAGTAAATCTTATACTTTAATTTTTCCAGCAAATTTTTTCATTAATTTTTCTGGGTCTTGTCCCTTCATCATTTTCATAACTTTCTTAGATTGTCTATATTGTTTTAATAGTTCTCTAACATCTTTTATATCAACACCAGCACCTTGACCAATTCTTTCTATCCTATTTCTATCAATTAATTCAGGATCTTCCAACTCTCTTTTTGTCATTGACTGCATTATATGTTTCCATTTTTTTAGTTTGTCATCTTGTACGTTTAACATTTCTTTAGGGATATTCATATTTCCAAAACCAGGAATTAAATCTATAATTTTATTTAATGGCCCCATTTTACTCATAGTTTGTAATTGTTCATACAAATCTAAGAAATTAAAATCACCCTTCAAAAACTTTTTACCTAAATCCTCCGCTTTATCCTCATTAATTGCAAGTTTAGTTTTTTCTAATAATGCTTCTAAATCCCCCATCCCCAAAATTCTTCCAACAAAACCTTTTGGATTAAACTCTTCAATATCATCTACTTTCTCTCCTACTCCGATAAATTTAATTGGAGCATTTGTTGCAGAAGAAGCAGCTAAAGCACCTCCACCCTTTGCAGTCCCATCTAATTTTGTAATTACCACTCCAGTTATTCCACATGATTTATGAAACTGTTCAGCTTGTTTTTGTGCAGTTTGCCCAACATCCGCTGCAATAACTAATAACACTTCTTCAGGTTTAATTTTTTCGGATAATTCTTCAATTTCTTTTATTAAATCTCCAGATAGTGCGTCCCTTCCTGCAGTATCAATAATCACAATATCATACTTCTCTAGTTTACTCTCAAATTTTTTATAAATTTCAAGTGGGCTTTTTATTTCCTTATCACCAAAAAAAGTAATTTGATTTTCCTTTGCAAGAGTTTCGAGTTGGTGGTATGCAGCAGGTCTCCATGTATCTGTTTGCATCACAGCAACTTTATTTCCTCTGTTAGAAAAATATTTTCCTATTTTTGCTGCGCTTGTAGTTTTTCCATTTCCAAACAAACCAACTAACATTATTTTAAATGGTTTTTTCTTAATTTCAAATTTATGACCTTCTCCACCTAAAAATTTAATTAATTCTTCATATACAATTTTAACTAAATTTTCTTTTTGACTTATTGCTGAATTCGATTTCTCTTTTAATGCTCTTTCTTTAATAGTTTTAGAGAGTTCAAATACAAGTTTAACATTAACATCTGAATGTAATAAAGCTCTTTGAATATCTTTCACTAATTCATCAATTAATCTTTCATCTACAAAAACAGACTTTGCAATTTTACTTAAAGTCTCTTTCAGTGAAGACCCTAATTTTTCTAACACCATTTACAAACTTATTAAAAGAACTCTAACTTAATAAATTTACTATTTATCTCCACGGCACTACAGAAATTCCACGCCTGCTAGATTTAATCAACTGTAAAAATGAAAGAAATTGAACTAACCCATATATTCCAGGAAACCTAGCTGCAGCTGCCATTGCACCATCTGCTATCCATTGAAAAACAACCCAAACCCCTCCAAGATAAGCAACTCTACCTATACCAAGTCCATACACATTATTTATCCTATCCACAATTGTAGCCACACTTTCAGCAGCGTCAGCATCACCACTCCATAAAAGAATTATTGTCACAGAGAATGAACACAATGCAAATATTTTTCCATTTATTCCATGAAAATCAAATTTCTTAATTGAAGCCCAGAAATCTTTCTTAACTTCCTCAATAGTTGGAAATCTTTTTGTACTCTTTAAAATTGCTTTATATACATCTCTTTCTTCGTCAAATAAAGAAATAAAGGCAGAAGTCTTTTGTCTCATACTAGCACCAGACATTAAAACATCATATTGTTTTTGCCAAATATCCTCTAAGTCTACAATATGAAAAAATATCTCCTCATAAAAACTAACAATTCTACTCTTATTCGCACCTTCAAATTGGAGATTATTTCTTCCCCCATCCATACCAACCAAAATTTGTCTAAATATTTGAAAATGCCCCGCAACAGAAATATTTATTTCTTGAAACTCTCTTTCTGTAAACTCAAAGTCTTTAGGTTTCCTAGCTT
>Ga0209542_10002310_pt1 | contig 42920 bp, 50 predicted proteins | sample RifCSPhighO2_01_FD_184028 | JGI IMG/M metagenome (GOLD analysis project Ga0209542, IMG submission 184028) | Soil microbial communities from Rifle, Colorado - Rifle CSP2_plank highO2_0.1 (SPAdes) (version 2) | ecosystem: Environmental > Terrestrial > Deep subsurface > Rock core/Sediment ... | reverse complement strand
TGGCGCCTGTTGCTGGGGGGGCACTGACGGAGCGCTTGTCTGTTGTGCCCCTTGAGGTGATGGTTTTGCTGGTGCACTTGGTGCGGCGGGGGAAACAGTTGGTGATGGTGTAAATCCCCTCACCTTTCCTCCTCCCGAAGTGGGAGGTGTTGGTGGCGTAAAGACATCCGCTATTGATACGCTTCCATCTTCAGTTATTGATCCTGGTTTAATTGTTCCACTCTGTAAACCTTTCACTATGCCTTTTAATTTGTCTCTAGCAGCCTCTGAAAGTCTCGAACCATACTTACTATTGTCAAAAGCATCAGCGGCTCTAAATATGTCCGCTTTTACAATGTCTCGTTTCGGATCACACTTATCAATAACTTCTTTTTTCCCATCACTCATAACCGTTACTTTTCCACAACCGCTGGGACATTGCGCTGTGCTGGTTGTAATACACTTCACCCCCACGGCACTTGCCCACGTATCTCCTATATCCGTATCAGAACACTTTTCAGAATCATAAACATATTGCCAAAATTCACGCGCGCTCCCAATTTGTCTTACATTCTTCGGAGGACAAGTGGATGCGAATCCTGCCCTGTCCTCCTGTGCATAAACCGACGTTTCAGAAAACGAAACGACAAAAAACAATAGTACAACAAAAAGCCATCGCCACATGAATATCAGTATACCAAAATTTTGAGACACAGTTGCTACAACAACACTACCGCTCTGTTGCCGGAAATTTCAAGAATGCCACTTTTGACAGAAAACTCCCGTGCCTCTGCGCCTTCAGAACGCACAGTAATGGTGCCACCTGCCAAGGTCGTTACGAGGGGCTCATGGTGAGCCAAAACAGTCAATTCGCCCTCTGCGCCGGGGAATGTCGCCGAAGACACTCCGCCGTCAAACAACTGCTCACCAACGGAGGCAATCGTGAGATGAAAAGTGTTAGACGCCATATCCACTATGCTTTTCCCACTTCTGCAATCCCGCCTTTCATATAAAATTCTTGCTCGTCTTTGCTGTCGTGCTTACCTCCTAAAATTTCACCGAACCCGCGAACAGTTTCCGAGAGCGACGCGTATTTTCCCTTTCGCCCCGTAAACACTTCGGCGACAGAAAATGGCTGTGAAAGGAATCGTTGAATTTTGCGCGCGCGATACACCAATTTTTTGTCTTCTTCCGAAAGTTCTTCAATACCGAGAATCGCGATGATGTCTTGCAAATCTTTGTATCTCTGAAGCACTCGGCGTGTTTCGTTTGCCACAAAGTAGTGTTCTTCACCAACAATCTCCGGCGCGAGCGCCGTTGAACCTGATTCAAGAGGGTCAATTGAAGGATAGATGCCGAGAGATGCAAGCTGACGTGAAAGCACGATAGTGGAATCAAGGTGAGAGAAGGTCGTGGCGGGTGCAGGGTCCGTCAAGTCATCCGCGGGCACATAAATCGCTTGCACTGAAGTAATTGACCCTTCGGTGGTGGAGGTAATGCGCTCCTGAAGCAATCCCATTTCCTCGGAGAGCGTCGGCTGATACCCGACAGCAGACGGCACACGCCCCAAAAGAGACGACACTTCGGAACCCGCCTGCACAAAACGAAATACATTGTCCATAAAAAAGAGAACATCTTTTCCTCCCTCGTCACGGAACGCTTCCGCCATCGTAAGACCCGAAAGCGCAACCCTGGCGCGCGCGCCAGGCACTTCATTCATCTGTCCAAACACGAGCGCGGTTTTTGCCAACACACCCGACTCTTTCATTTCGTGATAGAGGTCGTTGCCTTCGCGCACACGCTCACCCACTCCCGCAAACACAGAATATCCGCCGTGTTCGGACGCGACATTATGAATCAATTCTTGAATGAGCACAGTCTTCCCCACTCCGGCACCTCCAAAAAGCCCCACCTTTCCACCTTTGATGAACGGGGCGAGAAGGTCAACCGCCTTAATACCAGTTTCAAATACTTCTGCTTTTGTACTTTGTTTGCTAAATGGAGGCGGATCGCGATGTATGGGAAGTCGTTTTTGTGGTTTGAGAGGATTATTTTGTAGAGGTTTTAAGCCATCTATTGGCTCTCCGATGACATTGAACATTCGTCCGAGCGATTCTTTGCCGACAGGAACAGAAATCGGCGCGCCTGTATCAGAAACTTCCGCTTCGCGCGCGAGTCCCGCGGTGTCTTGCATCGCAATCGTGCGCACCCGATTGAGGCCTAGGTGCTGTGCCACTTCAAGCGTCAGTATTTTATTTCCAAATTGCACATGGAGCGCGTTTTTAATCGCAGGCAAATCTTTATCAAAACGCACATCCACCACAGGGCCGATTATTTGTACTACCGTTCCTTTCATAAATAATAAATTAAAAAGAATAAATATTATCGTAGAGCTTCGATTCCCGATGTGATTTCAGACACTTCTCGTGTGATTGCGGACTGACGACTCTTGTTAAATACGCGTGTCAATTCTTGCGCAACATCGCGCGCCTTATCAGTCGCGCTCTTCATCGCAACCATACGCGCGCTGTGTTCGGACGCCTTGCTCTCTAGTAGTGTATGAAGCATGGCAACATTTACCAACTTTGGTACAAGTTCCGCAAGAACACTTCCCGCGTCTGGTTCAATCGTATACACAGCAGGACGCGCCTCTTGTTCTCCCGTGTTCGGCGCGTATCTCCCCTTCGCTGGTCGAATACCGGAAACTAACGCCCGCATCATACTTGGAGTAATGGGCACCACCTGACGCACTGTCGGCTCTTGTTCAAATGTTGAAATAAAATTCGTGTATATAACAATGCACGAAGCAATCTCTCCTTCCGCATGCCACATAAGCACTTGGTCTGTGAGTGTACGCATGTCTTCGAGTGAGATGCCATCACTCACATTTTCTTGTCGCACACGAATAGTATATCCGCGCGATGCAAAATAATCCCCGCCACGCCTTCCAATCGCCGCCATAACAACATCCGTCACTGTCAATCCCCGACGCGCAATTTCTTTTTCTGTCGCGCGGACAACCGCACTATTGAGAGACCCCGCAAGTCCCTTATCACTGGTAACGACGACGATGCATGTTTTTCCGCTCACACGCTCTTTCATAAGCGGATGCGTGCCTGCCTCCGCAACCCCGCTCAAGCGCTCCAAAATTGAGAGTGCGGAAGCGGCATAGGCGCGACCGGAGAGAGCACGCTCTTGAGATTTCCGCATTTTAACGGCAGAGACAGCCTCCATCGCCCGCGTAACCGTTGCGGTCTTTTTCACCGAGATAATTTTTGATTTTATGTGTTTGAGAGCGGCCATGATGTGATTTTATGTGAACAATTCCCCGTGCGCGCCTTTAAATTTCTGTAACGCCAACGAGAGAGTTTTTTTGAGTTCGTCTGATACGGCTCCTGTCGTTTTGATCTCCTCCAATATTTTTGAATATGACGCATCGAAAAATTCAAGAAGTTTTGCCTCACACTCGCGCACGCGCGCAACAGGTACCTCTATAAAGAACTTGTTTACTGCCGCATACAAAATCACAACTTGCTGCGCGAGAGGCATTGGAACACCGTTTCCCTGCTTCAAAACCTCCACCATGCGCCGCCCCGACTCAATGCGCTCTGCAGTCGCTTTATCCAAATCTTGCGCAAATTGCATAAAACTCTCCAGTTCGCGAAATTGCGCAAGTTCAAGACGAAGTGTCCCCGCAACAGATTTCATCGCTTTTGTCTGCGCGCTTGAGCCAACGCGGGACACTGAAATACCAACATCGATTGCAGGACGCACGCCTTTGTTGAATAAGGATGTATCAAGAAAAATTTGTCCGTCAGTGATGGAAATGACATTCGTTGGAATATATCCGGACACATCACCGTCTTGCGTTTCGATAATCGGAAGTGCCGTCAGGGTGCCGCCGCCTTTTTCTTTTGAAAGACACGCCGCGCGTTCCAAAAGACGCGAGTGGAGGTAGAAAATGTCTCCCGGATATGCTTCGCGTCCGGGCGGACGGCGGAGAAGAAGTGAGAGTTGACGGTATGCAACTGCCTGTTTTGAAAGATCGTCATATATCACAAGCACATCGCGTCCGCGGTCCATAAAATATTCACCGATTGCGGCTCCAGTGAACGGTGCCAAATACTGGAGCGCGGCGGGGGCGGAAGCGGGTGCATCCACTACTATCGTGTACGAAAGTGCGTCTTTTTCCCGCAAGTGCGCGACGATGCGCGCCGTTTTTGATTCTTTCTGTCCGATTGCGACATAAATACACACGGGACGTTTTTCTTTCGGCTCATTGCGTTGGCTTATGATGGTATCAATCGCGATTGTCGTTTTGCCTGTTCCACGGTCTCCGATGATAAGCTCGCGTTGACCTCGTCCGATTGGAATCATGGAGTCAATTGCCTTAATGCCAGTTTGGAGTGGCACCGATACGGATTTACGGTCAATAACGCCGTACGATTCACGCTCGACTGGCATCATTGTTACTTTTTTAAAAGGCCCCTTCCCGTCAATCGGCTCTCCAAGCGCGTTTACAACACGTCCAAGAACTTCTTCGCCAGACGGAACAGAAAGAATACGTCCCGTGGATTCCACCGTCATGCCTTCATACACTCGTGCAACATCCCCCAAAAGAGTCGCACGCACACTATCTTCTTCCAAGTTTAAAATGAGCCCATACAGAGGTGCTCCTTGCTTTGTTCCTTCTTCAAGAGTTTTCCCTTTTGTTTCTTCAAAAAGAAGCATCTCTCCCATAACGGCGCCTTTCAGTCCGTCTATGGTCACAACTCCATCCCCAACCGCACTCACGGTGCCCACACTCACATGCGCTGTGCGCGGAGTATATGATTCAATTTCTTTTATTATTTTTTGAACAGTTGATGGATTCATAGGTAGAGTGTCTATTGTGCAACGGTCGCCCTGTATATATCAAGTAGTGCTTTTTTGTAACTCACATCAACGAGTGTCCCCCTTCCCTCAAGTCGCCAACCGCCGATCAGTGTCGGATCCACTTCAACGCGCACGTCCTTTTTGGCAACACCAAGCTCACGTAACGCTTCACGCATTTTTCTACTAACGCGCGTATTTTTTTTCGCAAAAGATAAAACAACGGAGTTTCGTACGCTGTCTGTCGCAGCGAGACGCTTAAAAGCGTGTACGATTCTTGGCAAAAGTGCCATGCGCCCCTCTCTCTCCAGCACACGCACCAATGAACGAACAGAGGCGAGGGGCTTTCCCCCCCTCTCTATCACAAACACCAATGCTTTTGCGTATGCGTGTTCCATCCCGTTAGAAGTAAGAAGCTTGCGCTTCCGACTCGAAATTAGAGCTTATAATTGTCCTACCCATAGTGAAAACCAACGATATCATAGTATTTCCTAAACTTCTGCGACTTCTAACGGGATCCATCATACCTATGAGTTTTTTAAAATCTTCTCAGCCGCCAATACTGCCGCTCTCGCTATATCTTGTTCAGCAGAGGCAAGCACCTGCCTCCTTTCTTCACCTGCCCGCGCCTTGACTTCGGACAAGAGAGACGCCGCGCGCTCTTCCGCCGTTTTAATCAACAACGCCTCTTTTTCTTCTGCACGCACACGTGCGGTCGCGACAATATCCTCAGCATCTCGCGACGCTTTTCCGACAATCGCACTTCCTTCACTTTCCGCAACACTCAACTTGCGACTCGCCTCTTCCGCATTACGTACACCACTCGCTATTTTTTCTCGTCGCGCATCTATCATGTTCAATACTGGGCGGTACAAAAAATACCACAAAAGAACCATGAGCAATCCAAAATTAATTCCCTGAATGAGCAGGAGTTTCCAATTGATGCCGAATGTTTCAACGAGTTCTTGCATAGCTTCTAGTTTTCAGTTTCTAGTTTCCAGCTTCTAGAACCTAGAAGCTAGTCCCTAGTAGCTAGCTTATGTGTATTTCAGAATGAATCCGATAACGAGAGCGAAAATGGCAAGTGCTTCCGTGAAAGCTATACCTACGAACATGAGTGGCTGAATTTTTCCCGCCGCTTCCGGATTTCTTCCAATCGCCTCAAGCGCTTTTGAAACAACAATACCGATGCCAATACCCGGACCAATGACACCCAGGCCCACCGCGAGCGCCATGCCAATAATTTTTGCAGATTCTACGTCCATATATAAGATAGCTTCTAGTAGTTAAAATAAATAATAATGTGAGAATTTTAGCACGTGTTTTCGTGGTACGCCGTATTGACACTGCCCAAATGCTGTCCCCCACTATCTGACTCTGAACAATATTCTGCAAACAAGTGAGGTATACTTCTCCAATGGGAGACCTGATTAATTTCAATGACGAGCGACGCAGACGCCAAAAAACCACCCCGCCAGAGAATGTTGTTGATTTAAGGAAGTTCATACAACCGAAACAACCTTTTGCTAACGACAATAAAAAAGAAACACCAATACACCTTCCGAAGTTTAATTCTGACAATCCAGAAATTAAAAAAGTTGAAGATATTGTGAAAGATATACTGCTGGACGCATCTTTGCGGGAAAGCGATGCGTGGGATGCTACACTGAAAGATATAGTGCGCATCAGCGCGCAGTATGCGAAGTATTCAAGAATGGAGCTGATGAAAGCACTCAAGGGTTCAGATAAAAAAAATTGGGATGCGAACCCCCCGCACTTTGTGATGCTAGCAGAAGCGTATTGCGAAAAATTGAGAAAACTGGAAGCAAACGAATACAACGACTAGGTTAGTGCGCCTCCGCAATTGCGAGTTTTATAAAGAAAAGTGTCAGAACGGAAAATATTGCCGCTTGGATAAAGCCGACGAAAACCTCAAACGCCATGAGGGGCACGGGGGCAATGTAGGGCACAAAGTACACGGCAACAAGGATGAGTATTTCTCCCGCAATAATATTGCCAAAAAGACGAAATGAAAATGAAATGAGACGCGCGAGTTCGCTAAAAAGGTCAATGATGCCAACCACAAACCCGATGCCGGAATGAATATTGAAAAATTTTCCAAGATATTTTTTGAAACCCAACACAACAACTCCGGTTATCTCAATCACAACGAAGGCAATTGCCGCGAGCGCGAGCGTTACGTTCAGGTCCGTATTCACACTGCGGAACAGTGGCGCAAATTCCTCCTCGTGGAAAAATCCCACCGACCCGATGCCTGGGGTAAACTCAAGCAAATTTGCCGTCAGAATAAATAAAAACAGCGTAACGAGAAGAGGAAAAAACGCCTGCGCCAACTTTCTGCTTTCAAGCGTTTCTGTAATATAGTCGTACACAAAACCGAACAACAATTCCAGAGTTGTTTGCACGCGCCCTGGAATAATCTTCAAGCGACTTCCGAAATAAATTGCGAGAACGACAAGAAGGGCGACGACAATCCAGCTTGTAATAAGCGTGTTCGTGATGGGAACACCGAGAAATGTACCCAGTTTCTCTGCCGCAAGCGCAACATGAATCCCGTCATTCATAAAGATTGCGCCATTCTAGCACACGAAGGTGAACGTGGTACACTAAAAAATAGAGTAATGAGAAAACACGCGGAGTCACACAATGTTTAGCGAAGAAGACCCCTACGGCAAAAACAAACTCCTCTATTGCCTTTTAGCCCTTTTTGGTTTTCCACTTCTCGGACTTTCTCTCGGGTGTGCCATTGCACTCATACTACATTCCGTGTTTGGCATGACATTTAACGCGAACATCCCCGAAGAAAATAATCTTGTACATGATCTTTTTTGGATATGTGTTGCAAGCGGGAGCGCCGGCACTTTTATCCTTTGGATATCAACAAAAATTCCTCTGGGAAACATCCCCAATGATCGGGATACTAAAAAGCGAAAATAGCACCGAACAAACAACTGGACGGCACGGACCGTCCTGTGATACCTTGCCTCTAGGCAAAACACCCCATACAGGAGAAACTCCTTGACAAATCGTCGCCCCGATATTCATTGCGATGGATGTGGGAAATATTGCTATTCACTGTCCCACCGACCCGATGAACAAGTGTTCCCTGATTCTCACTATTGTGAAAAATGTAGGAATGCTATCTCTCGCGGTATGCGATCAGGAGAAATGTTAAATCTGGCGTGGTATAGAAGGACTGAACTTGCGAAAAGACAACTTCAGAAAATGCGAAAACTTTCTCGGGGAAACATCGATACGATTCACAGCTTTATGGTCACAATGCAACATTCTTGCACACCTAAGGAACGGCCGTTCGCAATCACCAATGAACCAAACGCTATGACCCCTGCGGAATGGAGACAAATCTCCAGACAAAAACTCAAGCGTTATAAGAAGTACTGTAACCAGAAAGAATACGCTCTTTTAAGCGCCTACGCTGATGTGGCACATTGAAAAAGATGGCTCAGTCGCCCCTCCTGCGGGCGACTTTCTTTTTTGTTGACACACTTTTGCAAAGGACCGTCCTTTTTTTAACATTGGAGCCAAACCAAATATATTTTATACTCACCAATACGGCCCTATCGTCTATCGGCTAGGACGCGACCTTCTCAAGGTCGAAAGCGGGGTTCGATTCCCCGTAGGGTCAAAAAAATAATGAGACCGACACGAAGTGTTGGGTGATTATATTTTTTTAGATCTTACGGGAAATCGAAAGGCGGAGGCGCAGGGCTCCCGTGAGCGAAGCGAGTGGGAACGCCGAGCCAGGGCAGGAGCCACTTAGATTTATGGAGCGCGAAGCACGAACAGAAATCTTAGTGAGCTGCGCCGATTCCCCGTAGGGTCACATTCAGAAACTTGGTAGGAAGAAATATATTTTTAATTTATATTGCGAGCCATTCTTCATCCTGTCGCACCAGCAATTCTTCAGCGCGCTGTGGCTCTGCCATAATTTCTAACACCGTGCGCTCCATGCGCATTGACTGTGAACCTTTAATCAACACCACATCTCCTTCTGACAATTCTTTTTCAATTTCACGCCCCGCGCGTTCTGCTTCAGAATGTTCATACTGCTGTATCTGCATATCTCTCATGCCGGCGTCCAGTGCGGATTCGGCAATTTTGCGAGCTCGAAACCCCACAGTAATAAGCATGTCGGCACATCCGGCGACGCGCTTCCCTACATTCGCGTGTGCTTCGGCACTCAGCATCCCGAGCTCCAACATGTCCCCCACAATTACAATACGGCGTTTCGCTTCAATTTTTTTCAATGTGTCGAGCGCCGAAAGCACCGCCTCCGGACTCGCGTTGTATGTGTCATCAATAATCGTTGAACCGCGCACTCCAGAGATAATTTTCATGCGCCCAGGGGGGGTGTGCCATAGAGAAAGTGCGTTTGAAGCAGAGGCAAGGTCAATGCCATACAATTCACCGACAGCAATTGCGGCTAACGATGCGTATGCCACAGGTCTCCCTAAAACCTCTCGCAAAAAAACTGGCACAGAGGCACCGTGCCGATTGGCTCGAAACCTGATTCCGATTGGCGCATAGTGCGCATATTCAATATCTTCATGTGACCCCTGTAGATCGTTCACACCATCAAAACCATACGTCACTACATTCGAAGCACGCTCTTTGCACAAAGAAAGCATGCGAGAATCGTCTCCGTTCGCAACGACAATCCCACCTGGTCGCAGAGCTTCCACGAGAGCGCATTTTTCATGTATGAGCGCTTCTGGTGAATCAAAAAACTCCACATGAACTGGCAGAGCGGGGACTTGCGTCATAACGACGACATGCGGGCGTAGCCACCCCGCAATACGTCGTATATCCCCGGGCCTGTCTGCGCCGACTTCCACAATTAAATATTTCGGGTAGTGAGGAGACACGACTGCAAGCACTCCACGTGCCATGGCTTCAACCCAGCGCAAGGGATTGTTCCATCCACTGCGACACCCCAGAATTGCGAGCGGTACGCCAAACTCACTGTTGTAACTTTTTTCACTCTTTCGCGCATACAAGGATACAGAAAGTGCAGCATAGATAGCATCCTTGGTGGTTGTTTTACCGATATTACCCGTAACCGCGATAACTGTGGGACGGTGGCGCCACAACACCAGACGCGCCTCAAGCGTTAAAATAAATACAATACTATTTTTTATACTGTTCTTCATAGGTAACTGGAAAGCTATATGTATCCATTATCTATCTGGCGGTATGTCGTAATAATTAATGAGAAATTTTGCAATGTCTAGGAATGGTCGCGCGAGCGTACCAGACGCATATTTTTCCTTTTGAGGTTCGAGCGCATATAAAAACACAATAAACCGAGGCTCATACGCAGGAAGGTATCCAAAAAATGAGTGGAGAAAACGGTCCGCGTAATATCCTCCGCCAGAAGGGTTTGCTATCTGCGCTGTCCCCGTTTTTGCCGCTATAGAGTAATGCTGCTGTTTTAAAACACCGCCCAACAGCGCGTCATCAAATACTTCGGAAAGCATGCGCGTTACTGTTTCTGCTGTTTCTGCTGTTACGAAACGCTCGCGGGACTCTCTTGAAACTGTACGTACAATACCACTTTTCAACCTAACAGCACGCACGATGTGCGGCTCTGGAAGCATACCTTCATTTGCAAGTGATGCGAGTGCCCGTGTCATTGCAATTGGAGAAGTCGCAATCCCTTGCCCGAATGAAGCACTCGCGTAATCAACATCCGTACCTTCAGACAGTGCTCCGAGCAACCCGCGCGCCTCGTTTGGCACATCAATACCCGTTTCCTTTCCTAACCCCGTCGCGTCAATATACGTGGCAAAAACATCATGGCCCATAGTATCAACGACGAACGAGGCACCTGTGTTGAGGGATTGATTGAGCACCTCCTGCATAGACACAACCCCCCTACCCTTTCCATCAAAGTTTGAAATCTTCTTGCCACTTTTCATAATGAATCCTTCATCTCGGTATGTTGTATCCGGAGAAATGGCGCCAGCATCTATCCCCGAAGCCATAGTAAGCGGCTTCATGATGGAGCCCATTTCATAAATATTTTCTACCAATGGATTGCTGAAAATTGCAACGTCCTCAAGGGTATTGTAGGTATTCGGGTCAAATGCGGGACGCACAGCAAACGCAATAATTTCTCCCGTTTTCGGGTCCATAATAATGCCACCTGCCTGTCGTGGAAGATACGTCTTCATAATAGAATCCAATACTTCTTCCATCCGCGCCTCTGTCGTCGGTTCAATTGAGGTGATGATATCGCCCGCATATTCGGTCGGATCACTCGTAAGAAGTGCTCCAATATTTGTAAAAAGTTCAGCAAACGGATTTATGTAAAGACCACCCTGCACTCGCGACAACGTGTCATCAAAATATTTTTCAAGACCATACACCCCCCGCCGCACATCTCCAGCAAATCCCCAAAAACCAATCGCGTGTGCGGCAAGCTTTTCCGCTGGATATACGCGCCACCTATCCTCGGAAAAAATAACCCCAGGTAATTCGAGCGCGCGAATTGTTACCACGTCCTCATTTGACACGCGAAACGCAATTTCTTCATACGGATCGTTCTGTTTTGCGACACTCGTCGAAAATCGCTCACGGTCTATCGGCACGATTGCATTCAGCGCTGCATACGTTGCTTCTGCATCCACAATATCGCTTGGTCGTATCGCAACACGCCAGCCCTTTTGCATAACGGCAGACGCTACGAGATTTCCGTCTTTGTCAGTAAAAAAAATACTGCCCCTGTCTTCCGCGGTAGGCGATGTCTCTATATACTGCCCGAGCGCGTGTTGGGTGTACTCATCTCCATCTATGATTTGTACAACATACAAGCGCGCGAGAAGCACAAGGGCAATACAAATAAAAAAACCGGAAAGCACTCGTGCGCGTATCCGTATATTTGATTTCATTATTCCATTATAGTCCCTGTATCTTTGAAAGCCCTGCCTCCACAACAGACGATATGTCTTCTACATACGTCGTGTGTGGTATCGAAGTCAACCCAAGAGAGCTTCCTGATTTTTCCGTAAGAGCTTCAATTTTTGAAAATAAATCACGTTCTAAAGAAGCCGTGGCGGCAGATATGTGCTCTGTTTTGAGAGTTGCTTCTTTGCGCTCTATAACAAGAAACACAGATACTGATACGAAATATGTATACGCAATCACCAAAAGAAGTAGGCCGCCGATTCCCCACCGACGCAAAAAACGCTCCCACTGATACTCCCTTGATAGAAACGGAGAATATCCATGTATTGAAAATGTTGTTAATTTCATATAGTGTTTGAAAAAATTACCGCGAAACTACCTTTTCGATTGCGCGCAACTTTGCGCTTCTGGAACGAGGATTGCTTCTAACTTCCTCGTCCGAGGCGGTGAGAGGACGTTTGAAAAGTAGTCTGCCTCCCTCTTCCACAAAACTCTTCATGAGACGCTTCACAAGACGATCCTCTACGCTGTGAAATGAAATGACTGCAATCCTTCCGTACAACGAGAGAGCTTTCCATGCCTCGGTAAGTCCACGCTCTAGAGCACCGAGCTCATCGTTCGTGGCAATACGCAATGCTTGAAATACACGTGTTGCCGGATGTATCCTGCCCCTCCGGGATGCAGGTGGTACGCACTCCAGAATTGCTTCCGCCAGTTCACGCGCCGTTGTAAAAAGTTTTTCTTCTCTTCGTGCAACTATCATACGCGCAATGCGTCTCGCGTATCTCTCTTCTCCGAACCCAAAGAACACATCGGCAAGTGACTCTTCGCTCCATTCGTTCACAATGGTAGACGCCATAAGATCATGTGTTGCTCCAGACGCGTATGTCATCACAAGCGGCTCATCAGTCCGAAAAGAAAATCCTCTACCGGAAAAAAGTTGTTCGGAATTCCACCCTAGGTCAAACAGTGCCTTATTAATCTCCACAACACCGAGTTCTTTAAGATGAGTGTCCAGTGTGCGGAAATTATCATTCACCAAACGCACCGTGTGGTGTGGGGTGGCGAGAGTATTCCGTGCCCGCTCTAGTGCGCTTGCGTCTGCGTCAAACCCGATGAACATGCCCCTTTTTCCAAGACGAGATAGGATTTCGCGCGCGTGCCCCATGCCTCCGACCGTTGCGTCAACGACAATGTCGTCTTTTGCAATCGAAAGCACGGTCATAACTTCCTGTAAAAGAACTGGGATATGTGTCTTTGGAAGCTCGGTATGTGCCGAGCTATTCGAGGACGGACTCGAAGGAATATATTTCTTTTTCATACAACATTACAGGGCCCCTATCTCTCCCAATTTTTCTGCCATTGCATCTGCCTGACGTTCAATGCGCGTCTTGTACTGTTTCCAAAGCACGTCGTCCCACAGTTCAACGCGATCGGATACACCCGCAAATACAACGGTTTTCTTGAGCCCCGCAAACTGTTTATGATGTTCGGAGATTAAAATCCTACCCGCGCTGTCCACCTCAATTTCAACTGCTCCGGAGAGTAAGAAGCGATTGAACCCGCGCGTATCCGCTTGAGCAAACGAAAGCGATTGTAATTTCTCAGCAACGCGCTTCCATGTGTCAAGTGAAAATAAAAACAAACAGGTATCGAGTCCGCGCGTCATCACGAGTTTTCTCCCAAGCGTTTTTGCAAACGTCTTCGGAAGCGAAACGCGCTTCTTCTCGTCTAGTGTATGTTCGTATTCTCCGATCAACATATATCCCTGTATCCCACTTTATCCCACTACTTATATGATATATACCACTATACCCCACCGCAAGACAGTTATCCACACACCAAAAAGAACAGCCCCGTATTTCTACGGGGCTTCGTCGGGTTTGCGTCAATGAAGAGTAACGGCGTCCTCAAAAGGACCCGGGGGAACTATCCGTGGCAAAGGTATTACAACGACCCTCCACCCGCTGATAAGTACCCACTGGAAAGCGCCTCGCGCTTGTGGAAATTCTCTCCGGAGACATTCTGTCATGACTGAAGAGAGAGCGGTATATCGTTCAGCTAAATCCCGCGCCTCAAGTTCAGTGTCAGTAAATGGGGTTAGATCGTTCGGATTTTTGTTTCGATGTTGTATGGCGGCACGCGCCAGAGCCATGCACTGCGTACGAATTCCCTGTCTAAGCACTATGAGTCGTTGAAGTTCCTCACTTGCAACACCGAGTACCGTGCCATCGTCAGGAACCACGGAACATTTTGGTTCATTCGCCGCAAGATCTTCCGGCGTGACCATAGCGAGTTCGCTTGCCAACTGCAACATCCAGCGCGTTACTGATTCCGCCATCACACACCCCATCTGCAATAACGCTGTCTGACACTATATAGTACCATCTGCTTTTTCACAAAATATTTCAACTGTCGCAAAAAGAAATGCCCCGCACGCACAAGCGGGGCAATATATATTCTTACCAAAGAAAGCGAATGAGGGAGATCGCAATAAAAAACAGCATCAGACACTTCCAACAAAAAAACCAAAGTGCCCCAACTTCAACCAGTATGTCTCCGATACTTCTTATTACTATTTTGTTTCTATAAAAAGAATAGTATCGGTCACACAAATAGGGACACCGCGTATTGGCATCGAGCACTGAATGGCGGCCTTCGGTTTCTTTAACCCATAGGGGTATTAGTATTTTGAACTGGTCATTCAAAATAAAAATGGGCATAGATCCTCCATTTAGTTTCACGGCAATGTAATTTAATGTTCCGCCAAGAGGTATGAGCCACACCCCGGCACTTACATAAGGAACGTAATCGAAAAACCACCCGAAAAACGTTGCGAACATCGCCCAAAAATACGGCCGCACCAAAAACCGGCCACGCATCTTGCCCTTGACTCCCATGTACCTCCCCCCTTTTTAATTCTTATTGTCTAGAATAAAAATAGCACACATCGTGCCATCCATCAAAAATTGTACTATGTTCATCTATTCGTGTATACCAAAAGCCATTTGATACATCTCTTTATCCATGTTGCTGGAAAAGAAAACTTTTGAGGTTTTCAAAAGATAGCCCAAATGCGCGCGTAAAATCATGCGGCGCGCGAGCGAACCATTCAGCCAACGCGTCAAAAGAAATCCATTGTACGCTCTCAACTTCACTTTTCTGAATGACACACTGTGTCCCTTCTGGCACATACGTAACATATGATTGAAAAAAATATTTGTGCTGTGCTTCCACAAATCGCTTTGTCCCCACAACAACGGAGGATTCATTCACTTTGATCCCCAGCTCTTCCTGAACCTCTTTCAAAATGTTGTGTATGTACGATTCGTTCTCCTCTACAGTGCCCGCGACAGACATACCCCATTTCCCCGGGTCATAAAATTTATCAAGAGCGCGCCGTGCGATTAAAACATTTTTGTTTTCGTCGAGAAGCCACATTCCCGTAACGCGATTAATGTCAGTTGTATTTCTGTCCTCTCGCTCCTTACTCCCAATAACCTCATCGTTTTCATTCACAATAACCATCCTCATCATCCTGAAAGTATATCTTAAATATTCTTTTTATTCATATTCCCCTATGGGCCACTCTCTTTCTCCACACATGTCGAACAAGCAAAGATACACCAAAAAAAATGAGGCACCCAATTCCAAACGCAATTACAAACACCACCATAATCGGAATGAGCGCTATGACCGCAAGACCACCCTCCGTGGGAAGTGCGGATATTTTTTGGAAGAAATATATGACTATGAAAACGGCGCCTGCGGTAAACGCACACACGTGAAAAAAAAAGAGTTTGGATTTCATACTCCTGTGAGTTTTTTGGATTTAATATCGTTGAGAATCTTTTTCAACCTATCCATACTCTCCACATCAAGAATAGAAACTGCGATGGAATTTGCGATACGCTTTTTAAGCACGGACAATTTCTCCTCAACCTCTTTTGGAGAAAGAATATCAATTTTGGTTAAAATCACATATTCTTCTTTGCGCAACAGTGCGGGATTGTACTTCTCCAGTTCGGTACGCACAATGTCGTAATCACGCGCAAGGTCGGTGGACTCAGCTGAAATCAAATGAAAAAGAATTTTCGTTCGTTCTACATGTTTGAGAAATTTGACACCAAGCCCCCGGCCGAGGTGTGCGCCCTCAATAAGGCCGGGAATGTCGGCAATAATTAATTCATAATAGGCACCGAGGTGTGCCTCAAGTGTTGTAAACGCATAATTCGCTACTTTGCTTTTTGCCCCAGTCAGCTCGTTAAGCAAGCTTGATTTGCCGGCGTTAGGCAACCCCACTAACCCTACGTCGGCGATGAGGCGAAGCTCCAGCTTGTACGTAGATGTGTCGCCACTAAACCCCGCCTGATATTCTTTGGGAGATGTGTTTGTTGACGAGCGAAATTTGAAATTCCCCTTCCCGCCCGAGCCTCCACCCGCAACAAGAATGCGTTCCGACACTTTTTGTATTTCTTGCGCATACCCCGTTTCAAGGTTGGTGACTGTGGTACCAATCGGCACTTTCAATATAAGGTCCTCGCCTTTCCTGCCATCAATGAACTGACCGCGCCCATTCTTTCCGTCTTCGGCCTGAATCTCTTTTTTGTTCGCATAGAGTTGGAGCGCACCAATATCAGAAACGCCTTCAAGATATATGCTCCCGCCTGTGCCCCCATCTCCTCCCGTCGGCCCCTGCGCCAAGCGAATTTTATTGAAAGCAACAGCGCCACGGCCACCGTGTCCAGCGACAAACCGTATTGTTATCTCATCTACCAGCATATGTTCGTTTAACGAAAATAGCGACCTCGTCCTTGATGTCTTCCGCCCCGCGAAGACCCACGCGCGCCGAAGTGACGAGAGGGGGGCGTCCTAAGGGAGCGCTCCGTGTTCGGTGGCGGAATATGTGGAACCGGAAGATCCGATGGAAGTTTGGAGATGCGAAGAGTTTTTTTAATAAGTCGTTCTATATCTCTAATGTCACGCTGCTCTTCCGGAAGCGCGAAAGAAATCGCCTTACCTTCTAGCCCAGCGCGCCCCGTCCTGCCTATGCGATGCACGTACCCGGAGGATGTCATCGGAAGATCAAAATTAATAACAAGCTCAATCCCGCTTACGTCAATGCCGCGAGCCGCAATATCGGTTGCGACCAAAACACGGTACTTGCCTGTCTTGAACCCGAGAAGTGCCTCTTTACGTTGATTAAGTGATCGATTTGAATGAATTTCCGCCGCAGTATGACCAAGGGAACGCAGATGGTGCGCCACTCGTTTGGCGCCGTATTTCATGCGCGTAAAAACAAGAGTCGAACCTCGATGTTCAGAAAGAATTTTTTCAAGCAGCGCTGCCTTTGATTCCTTGCGAACAATAAATACCTCTTGAGATATTGAGTCCACGGTCGTGCCCGGAGGCGCGACTTCAATACGAAGCGGTAACTTCATGGTAGACAGCGCTATCTGCATAATGTCTTGGGGAAGTGTCGCTGAAAAAAGCATGGTTTGCTTTTCTTTCGGAAGCACAGCAAGAATTCTTTTAATTTGCGGAAGAAATCCCATGTCCAGCATATGATCCGCTTCATCAAGAACAAGAATCTTAACTTTTCCCAAAGAAAGTGTTCTCTGTTCCAAGTGATCATTGAGGCGGCCAGGAGTTGCGATGATGGCGTGCGGGTTGCGTCTCAGAGCAGATATTTGTGGACCCATTGGTGCCCCGCCGATCAAGACCGCCGCGCGAAACCCAAGAGAAGCGCCGATATCTGAAAATACTTCCGCAATCTGGAGCGCGAGCTCTCTGGTCGGTACAAGCACAAGCCCCTTGCTATCCTGTGCCCCCTCTTGCAAAATCCGTTGAATCATCGGGATGCCGAACGCGAGAGTCTTGCCCGAACCCGTCTGCGCAATTCCAATCAAATCTTTTCCTTCAATACCCGCGGGAATAGTCTTGCTCTGGATTGGAGTTGGCACAGAAAATTGAAGTTTTGCTATGGATTGAAGAAGCGCGGGTGCAATGCCGAGACCATAAAATCCTCCTTCCGTAAAAGTATCTTGCACGCTCATGAGTACTGGCGTTTTTTCATCTGCGTTCTTATGTGTGTACGTTCCGAGCCCGCATGCGCCTTTTTTCTGCAATCATTGCGAACTTCGCCACGAGACGCTTTTTTGTCTTTCTAGAGCGCGATTTTCTGTTTTTGATGTCCTGACTCGCCCGCTTTGCCATATAGAGAGCAGTATACACGAAAAATTCCTTCGAGCAATTTCTTTCTGTGAGATTTCTTTCCATATCTATACGATGCTAAAGATTTTGTTTCTCCCACAACTCAAAAAATCTCCCCTTCTTTGCATACAATTCATCAAAATTCCCTTCCTCGATAAGTTCCCCCTCTTCAATGACGATAATGCGATCCATTTCCCGTATCGTTGTGAGACGATGCGCTATCACGACCGCTGTTACATTCTGAAAGAATTCGTGAAGTGAGGATTGAATTTTCTCCTCGGACTCGATATCCAGATGAGATGTCGCTTCGTCGAGAAGAAGAATTTGAGGATCCTTAAAAACGGCGCGCGCGATTCCTACGCGCTGTCGTTCTCCACCAGACAATTTGACTCCTTTTTCCCCAATAAGAGTATCAACACCATGCGGAAGTTTTTGGAGAAAATCTTTGACGTGTGATACTCGAATCGCCTTCTCAAATAGATCTTCGTTTCCGGCTTCCACGATATTTGCAAGAATCACGTTGTCCCGTAAGCTGAAGTTGAACACTTCGGTTTCCTGAAGCACTACAGCTGAATATTTAAAATAATCTTCTCTACGTATATCCGTAAGAGGAATGGTGTCTATTAAAATTCGACCCGAATAAGACTCATATTCCTTGAGGAGAAGTTTAAAGAGGGTGGACTTGCCCGCACCAGAAAGCCCCACTATGCCAACCTTCTCTCCACGATTAACGTCAAAAGAAACATTGCGGAGCACAGTGTTATTACCATAAGAGAATGATACGTCTTGCAAAGATATCTTTTTCCAGTCGCGAGGAAAGGTTACTTTTCCTTCTTTGCTGTCAATTCGTATCGGTTCCCCCAATATCTGCATCATACGCTGAACACTAAACTTTGCGATAATAAACTCTTGTGTAATATCAGCCAATTCGGCCACAGATTGAATGAGACTACCAAAGTACCCATAAAAAAGAACAAGAAATCCAACCTCATATTTGCCATGCAGTATCCCATATACTATAAAAATAATTATGCCGAGTTGGAAAAACTGCGCCCAAAGCCCACGCGCAGAGTTTCCAGTCTGGAACCAAAAAATCCGTTTGGTTATCTTACTGAAAAGATTATCAGACTCTCTGACAACGGTACTCAAAAGGGCTTCCGCCATCCCGAGAACCTTCACACTGCGGATATTATTCAGTGTCTCAAACAGAATTCCCTGTACATTCTCTTCTTGAATATTTGCTATCTGCGCCGCCCGTGCTGCGCGTCCCCTAAGTATTCGCGCGAGTATGTAGTATGTTACAAGAAAAACAAGTGTCAGAAGTGCTATGACTTTGTCAAATTGAGCTATGACGAATGTAATACCAACGAAATTTATGATAATCTCAATAATATTGTTGACCCAAATTCGTAGTATTCTATCTAGGCTCTCGCTACCACGAACAATCTTCTTGAGTTTGTTGCCGGTATTTTCGTTTTCGTGCCAAGCGATATCAATCTGAAACATGTGCGCGATGCTTGCGACTTGCGCGTCAAGCACAATTCGTTCGCTAACAAAAAACATCATCCTCTTCGCCACATAGTGCCCGCCATACCGAGTGAGAATTGCGAGTGCAACAAAACCGACTATAATCCAGACCTGTTGCAAGGAGTCTCCCACCCTGTGGGTAGTCAAAAAATTTACCAACACAGCAAGCGCATATGCGGGGTATAACCAAGCAAGATCCCCTACGGTCCTAAAAATAGTAGCAACAAAAAAGCGAAAGGTGTGAGGCTTGAGAAAAACATATATGTCCTTCATCAACGACCACGTAGAATAGTGCATAGAAAAGTTTGAAAATTAACCTCGTCCCAAGGCTTTGCCTCGGAATCACCAAAAATCTAGAACGAGCAAAACTCGTTAAGGTTTTTGGCTGGGGGACTTGGAATCGAACCAAGATAAACAGCTTCAAAGGCTGCTGTCCTACCGTTAGACGATCCCCCAATGTACTGTGAAAATATCATACCACACAGCTCGCGCCCCACCATTTGCTAATTCGCGCGAATTAGACAATACTAAACACAATGTTATTTGGAGACAAAAAAAGAACAACAGAGACCGAGCGAATATTACGAGCGCTTGGAAATAATCGCCGATTACTCATCGTGCAACTTTTACATAAAGAGGGTTCATTACCCGTAGGAACTGTTGCAGAAAAAATACAACTTTCTTTTACATCAACCTCAAAACATCTGCGCATACTTGCACACGCAAACGTTGTTGAAAGTAAACAAACGAGCACAACAGTACAATACTCTTTACCAAAACAGAGACACCCGATACTCATCGCCACGCTGAAAACGGCGTGAGTCACTTATCATATACGCGAAATTGTATGCATGAGTACTGTCTAATTCGCGCGAATTAGACAGTACTAAGTACGGAAAAATCACGCATCAACAGACCAGTGGTGTGTATATTTCTAGCGTACATACCACATGGGTTATCCTAATCAGTTTTTTGTGACTCCGCGACGCCTTGTGCGCAGATATCAATAATCGCGAGCTCCAGCGGGAGATGCGGAAGAGCGGCGTATGCCATTGTCGCGTACGCTTCAAGCAACGCGCGCAAAGTATCTGATGTTACCCCCCTATTTTTTGCCACTCGTTCTGCCAATTCCATATCAGCTTCCGTCATTTCTTTCGCCACATGTTTCGCCACATCAGGCGCAAAGCGAAGCAGGAGCACCGCTCGCATACGATGAATAAGAAGTTTCGTGAGAACACGCATATCCATGTGTCCCCCCGTTGCCGAATGGAGGGCGGAAAGGGCAACCCCTGAATCGCGTACTGTAATTCCCTCAATAATCTTTCGCACAACGTCCCCCGAGGGCGCGCCAGAAGCGATTTCAACTTCCGCAACGCTGATTTTTTTATTTTTTGAAACAGAAAAAGTTTTCTCTAGCATGGAAAGAGCGTCGCGAAATGAGCCCTCGGCAAGCAGTGCGATTAATTCCCCCGCCGAACGCTCGAGCGTGTATTTTTCTTTTTTCGCGACATCAGAAACAACGTCCGTAAGTACTTCCCGCGAAGGCTGCGTGAATCGAAACACTTGGCAACGCGACTGAATGGTGTCAGGCACTTTATCGAGCTCAGTCGTCGCAAGAATAAATAATACGTGAGACGGCGGTTCTTCAAGAGTTTTGAGAAGCGCATTCCACGCGCTTTTTGAGAGCATGTGCGCTTCGTCAATGATGTAACACTTGTATGGGGACTCAAACGGCACAACATACACACCCTCGCGCAATTCGCGAATATCATCAACGCCTGTACGGGACGCGGCATCCATCTCATAAAGATCTTTATCAGACACCTTGAGTGCTCGTGCCAAAATTCGAGCGAACGTTGTCTTCCCTGTCCCTCGTCCACCCGCAAACAAGTAGGCATGCGATATACGACCACTTTCAAGTGCGGACTCCAGTACGCGCACCACATGCTCTTGCCCGCGCACCTCTTTAAAAGACTTCGGGCGATGGGTACGATATAAAACAGTAGACGCTTCTTTTCGCATACTGGCAGTATACCCCGTCAGTGAATGGTGGCGATATTTCTCGCCACAAGGAAAAAATCATTCAAGGTAGGGCGGTGATTTGAGTGTACAAAACACCACTGTGTTTGAACATGCGAGAAACGGAAAAAATAGTTGGAATCTCTCATGTTACTAGACGCCACCGTGGCAACACCGTGAGTGATGTGCATGTTCTTTCGCCACCATCTACTGCGGGGTATACCCCCGTCAGCGCAAGACAAGCAAAAAGCGCGCCCCGTATTCCTGAGACGCGCTCAACTATTCTTCTGTCTTCTCCTCAAAATCAAACTCGAGATTGTTACACATCTCCATAAGTAACTTCAACAAAACCTTTTTGTCTTCTACGAGTATATGCGGAATCATATCCGCCTCATACTTGAGAGCGGGTATCACACGCGCGCTCTTCTTTCCTTGGAGCGCCGCACACGCATCATCAATAAATCCATGCACGCGCCTCGTGAGCACTTGGCGCTCTGCAACAGGAGCTTCGCTGATAACATTCACCGAATCCACCGCGCGCCAATACATGTTGAGCACGGTCATGACACTCACGCGCTCACTGTGACCACGAAACCTCATGTAGGTCTTGTATGACTTCAGTAACTCCTGCAGTGTCGGACCCGGGTAAACTGGTGCTTCACCTGCTTCGCGACGAGTCACGCGTCACCTCTTTCAGGTATAAATGTCTTGTGGGTCAAGGAGCGCGAGCGCTTTCATCATTTCATCACCGGAAGAACGCGTCTCGTCCCACTGTTCCCGATTCATTACGACAACAGCAATCGGATGCTCTGCCTCTGGATCGGTCTTGTCATACGCACTGACACTAAGTGTGTCTTCGCTCGAGCGTGCACCCTTGGTAACCTTGAAACGAAGAGTGATCTTCGCCTTGCTCATATCGATTGCCACAGTGGCCACAGGTCGTGCACCCATGCGATTTCTCCCATTCTGCTACCGTCTCAAACACTATACCCCCCTACAAAGAATTGCAATATTTCGTCACCAACGAGCGCGCAGAGTCCGCGTCGCTGGTTTCCATAAGCGCAATCCGTAACTCTTTCGCCCCGTCCCACCCAGATACATATGCTTTGTAATGCTTTTTCATCACGGCATAGTGGGTCGTACCAGAAAGTAGTGTTTCAAACAATTCCAGATGTCGCAGAAGGGCTGTGAGTTTTTCTTTTGGGTTTGGGATGTACGTTTCGTGCGCAAACAGCCACGGGGTGCCAAACAACGCACGTCCGAGCATGACACCATCACATCCGCTCTCCCGCGCTTTCGCGCGAGCATCGTTCACATCTTTCACATCACCATTGCCGATAATACGCGTACTCGCACCACGTCTATCGCGCAATTGAACAGCGCGGGCAATCACATCCCACCGCGCGGGAACATCCGACATTTCTTTGCGCGTACGCGCGTGAATACTAACTGCAGACAATTCTTCGGCACATAATTCCGGCAACCACGTATCCAGCTCATCTTCGTTATATCCAATGCGGGTTTTGACAGACACGGGAAGTCCTGATTTTTTTGCAGAGCGAATCAGTTCGCGCGCGAGCTTTGGATTTTTCATGAGCGCCGCGCCACACCCACCACGCTCCACCGCCCTATCGGGACATCCCATGTTAATATCTATGCCATCAAACCCCAGGTCGCGTACCACGCATGACGCGTACTCCATATGACTCGGTACCGCAGAAAATAATTGCGCCACGATCGGACGTTCGCTTTCGTTATATAAAAGTTTCTTTTCTATTTTTTTCCTACCATTTCCGCTCGAAAGCACGAGACCATCCGCTGAGGTAAATTCCGTAAACATCACATCTGGCTTACCATACTCCGCAATAAGACGCCGAAAAGCCGCGTCCGTTACATCCTCAAGCGGCGCTTGCACAAAAAAAGGCCCCGTGAGTGTCTTCCAAAAATCAACCATACCGATACACCATACCCGAACCACGGCTCTGCGCCATACAATAACCAGAGAGCTACCGTTTCACCTTGTAGTACAAACGATTGCCAAATCTAAGGTCTATATATTCCAACTCTTCTACGCGCCCGCGCAAAGCATCTGAAGAAAGGGCAAGCTCAAGATTGCGCGCCGTTTCTTCCGGGTCAGCTCCAAATGCAACTCGCACAAGAACCGTCTCCGGAAGTTCAACCCAGTAATCCACCATATCGGTTGTTGAAACGCGTATGGGTTTCAAATTTTTATTCTCTAATTTTTTTAAAAACGCAACCACTCCAGACATGTGCTCGCCTATAAACGTTTGTCCGATTAGGGTAGTACTCGCGGACAATGGTCCTGAAAATATAATTCCATACAATGGAGTTTCAGACGCGAGTGCTGCAAAAATAAACCCATTTTCATCCATTTCAAAACAACGCTGTCCTTTTTGGAGAGACGAATCGCTACACCAAAAACCGAACCGTTTTCTCTCTTCGATAGTAACGGTAATCGCCTGCGCAAATAAGCCTTCCCTGGTAATAGAAACAGACGCCGTACGTGGTATACCAGAAAGAATCGCTTTCTCAAGCTCATGCTTTGGATACCATAATACATTGGAACGAGAGAAAAAATGATTCATCCCGTCGTGAAGTGTTTTTTCAAACACCGCCTTTACAAGCCGTGGCGATATGCGAGACACGCCTGATACAGAAATGGGACCAATCGATATTTTTTGGTGATAGGTGCTTTCTGATGCAAGGGAAGCGACAAGAATAAAAACGGCGACCCCGAGCGCAGTGACATATATTTTTACTTTCTTTCGTCGCTGACGCAGGGGCGACACGCGCCCCTCTCCCCGAGTACGCGCAGAAACAACGCGGGAATTACCCGGCTTCTTTTTTCTCAAGTCAATTATTTTTAATAATTTCATTTTTTCCTACGTGCGCCCGAAGCACTTCTGGGATTGAAATAGAACCATCGGCACGCTGATTGTTCTCCATAATGGCAATCAGAGTTCTGCCAATTGCGAGCACTGTGGCATCGTTCATGTGCACTGGTTCAATTGACAGATCGGCACGCTTCACACGCGCATTCAAACGACGTGCTTGATATCCCTGAATCAAATCCGCGCTGTGCGTCTCTCTGTACACCCCCTGCCCCGGCATCCAACACTCAATATCAATTTGGCGATGATCGGGAGCTCCCATATCTCCCGTTGAAATGAGAACTACCTGATACGGAACACCGAGCATGCGCATGATGTGTTCTTGAATAGCAACAAGGAAATCTTGTTCTTGGTACGAATGTTCTGGCATGCAAAATGTTTCCATTTCCACTTTGTCAAACTGGTGCTGACGCAAAATACCTTTCGTGTCTTTACCATAGGTGCCCGCTTCACGACGGTATGCGACAGAATATCCAACATACCGTATAGGCAAATCACACTCAGGAATCACTTCGTCCATGTGAAGCGGGCCCAACGTGTGCTCCGCACTTCCCACAAACACAAGGTCATCTTTTTCAAAAAAGTATCGCTCTTCTATTGGTTGTAATCGCGCCATTCTATTCATAACCGCCGACTTCATTATGGTTGGAGGCAACACCGGAATAAATGGCTTCGTGTTTATAGATATACCCGCCTTTTCCGCAATCGATTTCAACGTTTCCGCGTTCGTGAGCACCTCAATACAAAGCTTGATTAATGCAAATTGCATGAGAACCAAGTCCCCCATAAGGTACGCAAATCGCGGTCCTGAAATGAGACCGGCCTTTTCAGTATCAAGAACACCGAGCGCGTACCCCAACTCCCAATGCTCTTTCGGTTGAAATGAAAATTGTGGCTTCTCCCCCCACTGACGAATGACCTTGTTTGCCTTTTCGTCAGGCCCCACGGGGGTGTCGGGAGAAGGAATGTTTGGAATCTGAATCATGAGCGCAACAAATTCTTTTTCGACTCGCGTTAACTCCATTTCAAACTTTTGCGCTTTTTCTTTGAACTCTTTCCCTTTTTCTTTATCTCGTTCCGCTTGAGCGACATTCCTCCCCTGATTCACTTCCGCGATACTTTGCTGTAATGCCTTGCGCTCATCGGCAAGCCGTATGACGAGGTCAAGGTCTACAGGCTTCCCCTTTTTGTCTTTGATCGCTTTCGCAACAATGTCACGATGTTCCCGAATGAAGCGTATGTCGAGCATATAGAGTACAATATACCACCATGAACAATGAATTGACGACACTTTCTCCACACGATTTTCCTCCACTGCTTCGGGAAATTCCAGATGCTCCAAAGAAACTCTATGTGCGCGGAACACTCCCGAGCACAGAGGGAAAATGGCTTGCTGTTGTCGGAAGCCGTGCGATTAGCCCCTACGGCAGACAAGCGGTACGCCATCTTCTGCAGGGCCTGCGAGGATATCCGATAATCATCGTTTCGGGACTGGCATTCGGCATGGACGCCGAGGCACACAAAGCGGCGCTTGAATCAGGACTCACAACAGTCGCAATCCCGGGAAGCGGGCTTGACTGTACCCACGCGCGAACGTCGCCCTCGCGCGCGAAATCGTGGCGCGGGGAGGCGCGCTCGTTTCAGAATTTGAACCCACTATGCGCGCACAGCTATACACATTCCCACAAAGGAATCGCATTATGGCGGGAATCAGCCACGCGACACTCGTCGTTGAGGCGCGCGAAAAATCAGGCTCACTCATCACGGCACGATTGACGGCAGAATACAACCGAGAACTTCTTGTCGTACCTGGCTCCATCTTTAGCGCCGAAAGCCGTGGTACACACCAATTTCTGAAACTGGGCGCCACTCCCGTAACAGAGTCCGCTGACATCCTCCGTGCCCTCTCACTCGAAGTGACACAGGTACGCCCCGTGTCCGAGCGCACAGACCTTTCAGATAACGAACAAAAAGTACTCAATCTCCTCTCACAACCCTGCCCGCACGATGTGTTGATAGAAAAACTTAACCTCCCCATTTCCGAAACACAGATGTTGTTTTCAGCGATGGAAATCAAGGGGCTTATAGAAGAAAAATTCGGACTGATACACGCACGCTAACCGCAATAAAATTTTATATGTGCTTGACACATGCTAGGCTGATGAGGTATCACTACGCGTCATGACGAAACTTGTCATAGTAGAGTCACCCGCAAAAGCCAAGACGATTGAAAAATATCTTGGCAAAGATTTTGTTGTACGCGCGTCAGTCGGGCACATTCGTGATTTGCCAAAAAGCAATAAAGACGCCGTCGACATTGAGGGTGGATTCATACCCCACTACCAGGTAGTGAAAGAAAAACAACATGTCATTGACGAACTTACAGAAGTCGCCAAAACCGCTTCCGAAGTGATACTCGCGACCGACCCCGACCGAGAAGGAGAAGCCATTGCGTGGCATATAGCCGAAACGATGGGGTTGAAACATCCAAAACGCATTGTGTTCCACGAAATTACGGAGCGCGCTGTCCAAGAAGCGCTCGCCCACCCGCGTACAATAGATGAACATTTGCGGCGCGCACAAGAGGCACGGCGCGTACTTGACCGCCTGTTCGGGTACGACCTCTCTGGATTAATCTGGAAAAAGGTACGGTATGGATTATCCGCGGGGCGGGTACAATCTCCCGCTCTCCGCATCCTCATGGAACGCGAGCGCGAAATTCGCGCTTTTATACCTGAAAAATTTTGGGTTCTCACCGCCGATTTTGAAACAGAGAAGAAACAAACATTTGTTGGTACCTGCACAGAAGAGCCGAAAACAGAAATGGAAGCACATCGCATTCTCGAGGTGGCACGAGCGGGAGTGTGGAATGTTGTTTCCGTTGAAGAATCGGAAACAGCCCGTCTTCCGCGCGCGCCATTCACCACATCCACCCTACAGCAAACAGCATCAACCAGATTGGGATTTTCCCCGTCGCGCACCATGCGCATTGCGCAAAAGCTGTATGAAGCCGGACACATCACCTACATGCGTACCGATAGCACCAACCTCGCCTTAGAAGCACAGACACAATTGGTATCCGTAATCGAGAAAGAATTCGGACAGAAATACATCCAAGCTCGCACCTACAAAACCAAGAGCAAATCGGCACAAGAGGCGCACGAAGCAATCCGCCCGACTGACGCGCACAAGAAAAGCGTCGGCGCTGTCGGCGAACAGAAAGAGTTGTATACACTCATCCGCGCGCGCGCCCTTTCTTCACAAATGACTGAAGCAAAAATTTTACGGACAAAAATTACCGCGCGCGCGCGCGTTACGTCGCCCAAAGACACAATACCCGATTTTGTGATAACAGGCTCTCGTGTACTCTTCGACGGCTGGCTCTCCGCTGATCCTGACGCTCGTGGCGAAGATGTAGAACTACCCAAAGTCGCTGATACAGATCCGTTACGGTTGCTAGAGGCACACTCTGAAGGCAAAGAAACACAACCACCCGCCAGATACAGCGAAGCGGGACTTATTAAAGAATTAGAAAAACGAGGAATCGGAAGACCTTCTACCTACGCCTCTATAATAAAAACACTGGAAGACAGGGGGTACGCGGATAAGCAGGGACGGACGCTCATACCCACCTACACAGGCGACGTTGTTTCAACATTCCTGGAACAACACTTTGCAGACTACATAAGCGACACCTTCACGGCAGAAATGGAAAATGGTCTTGATGAAATAGCGGAAGGCACGCGTGAGTACGAAAAAACCCTCAAGAATTTTTATACACCGTTCACCAAAGCGGTGAAAAGTAAGGCAAAAATAGAAAAGCTGACAAACATGGGAGACGCCCCCAAAGAATTTCCGTGTCCTGTATGCGAGGGCTCAATGGTATACAAACTCTCTCGAAACGGAAGATTTATGAGTTGCAAACGTTTTCCGGATTGTCTCGGAGCGCGCAAGGAAGACGGCACAGAACTCGCTCCACCAAAAGACATCGGCGAAGCGTGCCCAGAGTGTAAAGACGGGAATGGAAAACTGATACAACGCGAGGGGCGCTTCGGGCAATTCATCGCCTGTTCAAAATATCCAAAATGTAAATTTGTAAAAAAAGACCCAGCCGAAGAAGCAAAATCTAAAACCGGAGTTGCGTGCCCAACCTGCAAAGGCGGTGAGATGGTGGAACGACGCGGGCGTTTCGGTCCGTTCTTTTCGTGTTCAAATTATCCTACATGTAAAAACGCCATCAAGGCGCGCCCAACGGGGGCACTCTGCAAGGAATGTGGTTCTCTCATGATGCAAGGGACCAAAACGATACCGGAGCGTTGTAGCAACAAACAGTGCTCGATGCATAACCCTCACAAACTTACGAAATCAAAATAGAAACATGCAACCTACGTTGCATGTGCCCTCGTTTTGGTCGGGCGGAGCGATGCGAGTCCAGTAGGACGAGCCACGAGCCGGGGTCGCGGAAACTTCCGAGCGACGGCGAGGAAATTATCCGTGACCGAAAACCATTCCCGAACGCTGTTCAAACAAAACGTGTCCAAATCATAATCCGCACAAAAGAAAAGACCAGGAAGCATAGAATAGCTCTGGTCTTTCAAATTTTTGACGCGGGGGGCGTCAAGCAATAATCGTGAAGATCATCCACCACACCATCATAAGCACGACGGCACCAAACAAACCCTTTCCCTTTGGCGCCGCAAGTATTCCCAAGTAAGCAGCAATAAGTAAACCAATCACAAAGAAAACCGAACCCATGTCCGGGGTACTCCTTTTTGTGACACAAACAAACCGGTTACACTATATACCGCGGCAATCCATTAGCAAATCGAATTAGTGTGGGGGTATACTGATTTCATATGCAAAACGCAAGTATTCGTCCCCTCTCTGACATTCTCAATGTCCTTCACAGCAAGGAGGAGCGAGACATTTCTCTCGTGACACGAGCATACGAATTTTCCAAAAAAGCACACCAAGGACAAACGCGATTTTCTGGTGAACCCTATTTCATACATCCGGCAGAAGTCGGATACTTGCTGGCAGACATAGGGGTAGACGCGGACGCGGTTGCCGCGGGACTCCTTCACGACACGGTAGAAGACGCAAAGATAAGCGGAGAAGCTGTACAAGAACAGTTTGGAATCGGCGTACTAGAGCTCGTTGATGGAGTGACAAAACTTGGAAAACTCCGTTACCAAGGACTAGAAAGACATACAGAGTCTCTTCGAAAGTTATTTGCGGCGACAGCAAAAGATATTCGCATCCTCATCATAAAACTCATGGATCGCCTGCACAACGCGAGAACTCTTGAACATGTGCCGGACGCAGTGAAGCGCACGCGCATAGCGCAAGAAACACTTGAAATTTACGCGCCCATCGCAGACCGACTCGGCATGAGTGTGCTTAAAAATGACCTTGAGGATGCCGCATTTCCCCACGCGCTCCCGAAAGAGTATGAAAAAGTCAAAGAACTTTTGAAAGAACGCAGTCGCGAGAATGAAAAACGTCTTGAGAAAACAGAACGGGACGTAAAACGCCAACTGGCGGAATCGGGCATCCGCACGTTCCGCACTGAGGCACGCATTAAGGGCGTATATAGTTTGTTCAGAAAATTAGAACGCAAAAACTGGAACATCGACCAAATTTATGACATTCTGGCGCTCCGCATCATATTTCCCGCCATTGCCGATTGTTATTCCGCGCTCGGTGTAATCCACGCCCAATGGAGACCCGTTCCAGGAAAAATAAAAGATTACATCGCGTTTCCAAAACCAAACGGATACCAGTCCATACATACCACCGTGTATACGGGAGATGGGGGCGCTCTTGAAATTCAATTACGCACGGAATCTCAACACCAAGAAGCTCTCTTTGGCGTTGCCTCCCACCTCCTCTACAAAGGAAAACAAAGGACGCACAAAGAGGGATCCCGCGGAGGTGTCGGATTAGATTGGATCAGGCAATTTTTCCCCCGACTTAACGAAAGCCAACAAGAATCTTCTTCCGTCCGCGCGCATGGGGTGCCCGAGTGGGTTACAGAACTTGCCCACGATGACGCTACCGCGTCAGAAGAATACCTACAAACACTAAAATCTGATTTTTTTAATCACCGCGTGTTCGCATTCACTCCGCGCGGGGATGTTATAGACCTGCCGGTTGCGGCAACTCCGGTTGACTTTGCGTACGCCATTCACTCCGACATCGGCAACTCCATGTCTGGAGCAAGAGTAAATGGAAAAATGGCCTCCCTTGATACAGAACTCAAGAACGGCGACATTGTTGAAATACTCACGAAAAAATCCGCAAAACCATCGCGCAAATGGCAGGATATGGCAAAAACAAATATGGCAAAAAAACACATTCGTGCGGCACTTACCGCGCAAAAAGAAAAACAACGGTGAGCATTCCTCTACACGCTGAAATTGCGGAGTGAATACGTATCATCTTCGTTTGCTGATTCTTGAGGAGGCGCGGAAGGAACTTCTGTTCCCTCCTCTCTCAGACTGGCATCAGGCGCTTTTTCAGTCGCGGGTGCGGGCACGGGTGTTACTTGGTGTTTTTTACTTTGTATTGCCAGTTGCATACACAGGTGTGCCAAATCATCGGGTGAGAAAAAGTCGATAAGAACCTTCCCGCCCGTATCCTTCTTTTCAATGCGCACACGCGTACCCAAGGTCTCGGTAAGCTGCCGTTCAAGCGCGAGCAGATCAGGCGTTAAATCAAATTTGCGCACACGCTCTGTCGCAACACGCCGCGCCACCTGCTCCGTATCACGCACCGTAAGTCGCTTCGTAATAATTTCTTTGAACAGAGTGCGCTGTTCTTCGGGGCGTTCGGCGAGCATGAGGAGCGGGCGCGTATGCCCTTCTGTAATTTCGCCCGACGCAAGGGCATTTTGTATCTCTTCTGGAAGCATCAAAATGCGCAGGGTGTTACTTACATACTCACGGCTCTTACCTATTTTTTTACCAATGTCCACATGCTTGAGCCCGAAATCATCCACCAGTTGTTTGAATGCCTTCGCTCTGTCAATCGGAGACAAATCTTCTCGTTGTAAATTCTCAATGATAGCAAGTTCAAGTTTCATCGCATCAGTATCTTCCGAACTCCGAATGACCACAGGAACCTGCGCTATACCTGCCATTTTTGCCGCTCGTAGTCGCCTCTCACCGGCGATAAGTTCATATTCAACAAACACACCTTCGCCCGGGCGCTCAATTTCATGGCGCGTAACGGTAAGTGGCTGAAGAATGCCATACTGACGAATAGATTCTGACAAAGATGCGAGTGACGCCTCATCAAACGTGCGCCTCGGTTGAAACGGATTCGGTTTTATGCGTTCAACTTCAACCCAAAAAATAGAGTCGTTATAGTATCCACTGGACATAAAAACAGTATACCGCAGTCCAGATACGCCCAAGAGAAAGGAATCTGGGGAATTTGTGTTTACAACAAATGGCCGTACACTAAGAAAACGCTGGGATGGCGGAATGGCAGACGCAATCGACTCAAAATCGATCGAGGCAACTCATGAGGGTTCGACTCCCTCTCCCAGCATAAAAACAGTTGAGCCGAGAGAGAATCTCTCGGCGATTACTGTTTTCTGCTGAAGAGGGAGTCGAAAGTGAGCGCGAGGTACCACGCCAGAAGGCGGGGTCGCGCGAGCAGGGCTGAGAGGAGTTTTGTTGCGACGGCAATAAAACGAGCTCTTGGCCGACTCCCAGCCTGCCTGCCGGCAGGCCTCTCCCAGCATAAAATAAAAGAGCCAGAGGCGTTAGCGTCTGGCGACTATTATTTTGTAGCTGGGAGAGGGAGTCGAAAGTGAGCGCGAGGTACCACGCCAGAAGGCGGGGTCGCGCGAGCATGGCCAAGAAGAATTTTGGAGCGACGGCGAAAAAATTCGTTCTTGGCCGACTCCCCGCCTGCCGGCAGGCAGGCCTCTCGTTGAAAATAGTGCACCCCTTGACTTAGTAACAACTAGGTGTTAAGATACTTATCAGTAAATAACCTGCTCTGCGGAGCGTACACACTTGGGGTATGTCATGGGAATCTATCAAAATCTCGCTGACATCGTCCTTTGGTTCCACCTTTTCTGGATTGTGTTACTTGTGTCGAGTTCTCTCTTATACAATACAAAGAGGAAGTTGCTCCAAGACTGCCATCTCGTCGCTGTTATGAGCACCACCATCGGGCAACTCGCATTTTTAGGATGTCCGTTAAGCGCGCTCGAGATGGGACTTCGAGCAAGATACAATCCAGAAACAATTTCCGGCAGAGAATCATTCATCGGCGACCAACTAAGGGAATGGGTCGGTTTCTCACTCTGGGAACTTTCTCCAGAATACATCGCCATGACGTTAGTAGGAATCCTTCTGTTCTCTGCGTTCACTATTTTCTACTGCGCACCAAAATTAAACAGGTGGGCAATGACTTAACGCTGACGGTCCTTCACAGGGGGGATCGTCTTCTTTTTTAATTCACCTCAATATCAATGTGGCGAACGGAAGGAAATTTTTTCATAAGTTTCGCCTCAACGATGTCAATGTGCTTCCCTATCAAGCGGGGCATGCGGTCGGAATAATGAACACAAAAACGCTTAAACTCTTCGAAATCATTTTTTATTTCATCGAATTGAGAACGGAGTGTTGAGCGCTTATACATTTCCTTCAAAAGCGATGGACCGTTTATTTCAACCTCGCAGGAAAGTCGGTATACATTGAAATCAAGCGTCGTTGATTTAAACACCAGCACCTTTTCAATAACGGGGTCTCTAACAAGCAGCGCGACAATCTCTTCTTTGAGGTCCTCAGGCATAGCGCGCCCCATGAGATAGAAACGGTTTTTCATAATGAGAAGGACTGCGACTCCGGCAAGCATGCATCCGATGATGAGCGATCCGAGCGCATCCCATACATAATTCCCCGTGTAATACGAGAGTGCGATACTGAAAGCGGCAATCAAAACACCCACAACCGCGACACAATCCTCAAGATACACCGCAAGTGTCGTCGGGTCTGAAAGTTCTAAACGTTCTCGCCACGATAGGTCTGGAAACATGCGCCGTATGGAACGCGCCGCCACATACAACGTCCACAGTTCAATGACAAATGAAGCAAGAAGCACTACATATATGTATACGCTAAATTCAATTGGTGAAGGTTCAAACAGGGACATGATGCCGTGATACAGCGTAACTCCCGCGCCAACAAAAAATATTCCGCACGCAGAGAGAAGTGCCCAAAAAAAACGCTCCCTTCCATATCCGTATCCAAAATCATCATCCGGTTTTTTACGTGAACGGACCAAGCCGATGAACAAAAATCCCTGATTGAGCGTATCGGCAACACTGTGAATACCCTCGGAAAACATGGAGCTCGAACCGGATACACTTGCTATTCCGAGTTTGATAACCGCAACCAGTGAGTTACCCACGAGAGCTGAAACAACGGGCCAAAAACCGATAATGTGAGAGCCCGAAGAAGCCATGGATAGAACTCTATCCCACGTTCACGACATCACGAAACCGTCTGCGCACCTTGTACTATTAGTGATTATGCATTAGCATACACACAGGAATATAGGTCAAGGGGAATTCCGAATGACACTGGGTCGCGAAGTGCGGGCGTATATCGCGCTCATCGCGATTACGCTTGCAATTTTTGTGTTTGAAAAAATAGGCGTTTCCATTACGGGAAGCCACGCGCTTGATGCTGACGCGTGGCATGTGCTGGGACACAGTGTCCCGTTTGCTATTGGATTATGGGCATTCCTCATACGACAATCACAAAAGAACCCGACAACGATGGAGCGTCTCACATCAGTGTGCAACATCATGTTCCTCGCGTGGGTTGCATATTGGGCAGGCACAAAAGGTATTGAGCGACTCTTCAATCCCGTTCACATTCCGGCAGGAGCTCTTCTGTTCTTCGCCATCGTGGGACTTTTCGGCAATGTACTTCAACTTTATTTTGTGCATCACACCAAACACGCACACGAAGAAGCACACACCTATTGGGGGCAAGTGTGGCACATCGTTGCCGACCTCCTGACCAGTGTTGCGGTCGTTGGCGCGGGAATTCTCATTCTGTGGAAGGGATGGATTTTGGCAGACGCCATCGCCTCGTTCATTGTCGCCTTCATGGTGGGCATCCTTGTGCTTCTGCAAACAAAAAATCTGTACGGCTCACTCACCCACTCAAAACCGTCCCGCTTTTAGCGGGACGATTTTTTTGTATAAAAAATTGCCCACCTATATCTTTCTAGGTGGGCGTACTCATTTCCCAATGGAGCGCCTCGAGCATACGCTTCAAGGCAGCAACGGGGTCAGAACTATTCATAATAGGACTTCCGCAAACAGCTTGCACATCCGTACGACCAGCAAGCGATTCCGGAGTGACAGTTTCTTCGTGTTTTTTCTCCTGATCACCCTCACCCGCGAATCGAACGCCCGGCACAATCTTCGGATATATCATATACCGATACATGCGCGAGAGCATATTCCCGGGCACAATAACACCGTCACAACCAGCGGCTAGGGCTTCTCGTGTTAAAGATAGAACCATCCAAGGAAGTTCGCTCTTGAACATGCGCCGAGAATACACACCATTGTAATGTGTGAGAATGGTGAGCCCATAGATGCTCATGTGCGGACCTTTCCCCACACCACTCCGAAACATAGTGATTGCCTTTTTGAGTTCGGAACCGGCGCCTTCGTAACTTCCACCAGCCAATGCGTGGGCATTCGTCAGGGTAAACCCGGCATTGTGCAGAGTGAGAAACGAGCGCGCCATGGTTGAGGCGCCATTCCACATCTTGGTGTCTGCAAAAATATCTCTGTCGGGCAACATACGACGAGCGGCATTGATTTCATGTTTCAAAAGCCAATCGTTGTTTACCTTGAAACCAAAGTGTCCGCCGACTTCATGAAGTTTCTGCGCGATAGCAAGCGTCTTTTTTTCGTTCTCACCCAATCCATCAAGAGCGACCCAAAGAAATGGTCCGTTTTGCCTTACGTTTGCATCATACGGCATATGCGTCACTCCTTCGGTAAGAGGTTGCGAAACTTTTGCCAGCCCACAGGATCGGCAAGAAACGACATGTAGCTGTCAACAAGGTGAGGTTCGAGTAATCTTTTATCTCTTATTACAGTGAGTAGCTCGGCTAACGTCATAAGAGATATGAGTTTAACTCCCGAATTCGTGAGTGAGAGATGAGATTTGAGATGGTCGTAAAAAAGAATGGTTGCCGCATACTGCACAGTGTGTCCAGCATCTCTTTGCACAGAAGCACTGTTCACGGTGGTTTCGGCAAAATTCACAAGTTCTTCAACCACCAGTCCGCGTCGCTTGGAACTGAAAAAAGCATTTTGCTTATCTCCCGTGATGGACTCTCCGTGTCCGCCGATTTTTCTCGTATTTCTAACATACACATACGGCACGTGGCGCCCTGTAATACGAGACAGTTGTTCTGCCATAATCCACCCCGGAATCATTCCACCCGTCGCGTTTCCAGCAACATATTCCACATCAGGAAAGCGCGCATACACTTTGTGCGCCAAATTACGCACCAAATCCGTGAGCAATTTCCGCTGACTGACTAGTCCTTTCATCATGACGTACCCGGGTCCTCTGTTTCCGGAAGAATACAAAAATGGCTCTTCACCGGCATCCACATCACGAATAGAAACAGCACCACACTGGAGCATTCGCTCTACGAGTTCAGCGACTACAGGATTCCCGTTTGGCATTATTGCGTGTTCCTTTCTTGGTAGCGTTCGCTACTGTTCTTCGACTATACTGACGCACAATCATATGCGGGTCAAACTAATCGCACTCGTGGGTCCCACCGCGTCAGGTAAGAGCGCTTTCGCTGTGGCGCTCGCCAAAAAATTGAACGGCGAGGTGATTTCTGCCGACAGTCGCCAGGTGTACCGTGGACTAGATATCGGAACGGGGAAAATCACAAAACGCGAGATGCGGGGCGTCCCTCATCACATGATCGACATCGCATCGCTCAACAAAACATTCACTGCGCACGATTTTTTAATACAGGGGAGACGTGCGGCGCGCGACATCACGAAGCGCACCCTTGTCCCAATCGTCTCTGGCGGAACAGGATTTTATATTGACACGCTTGTGGGAAGAATATCCCTCGCTGACGTCCCTCCAAACAAAAAAATGCGAGCGCGTTTAGACAAAAAAACAAACCAACAATTACTCGCGCTTCTTAGAAAATACGCCCCGCGTCGAGCAAAAAATATAGATACGCACAACAAACGCCGCCTCGTGCGCGCCCTTGAAATTGCTTTGTCTAAAAAAGCTCCGCCATCACGAACAACACACCCTCCTTACAACGTGCTGTGGATTGGCATTTCTCCATCAAAAGAAGATTTAAGAAAACGCATTCGCGCACGCCTTATGGCACGCATGAAACTCGGTATGGTTGCGGAAGCTCGGCGACTCTATAAAAATGGACTTTCCTACCAACGTATGGAAAACCTTGGTCTTGAATACCGTTGGCTCGCGCACCTGTTACAAAAACAAATTACTCGCACTGAATTTGACGCCGGGCTCTCTCGCGACATCTACCGATACGCAAAACGACAACTCACCTACTGGAAACGCAACAAAGACATCCGTTGGTTTGCGCCAAACAAAACAAACGACGCCGTGCGGTTAGCAAAAAAATTCCTCGCTCTTTAGATATTCTTTTCCAGATACTGTACGTATTCCCGTACGCCGTCTTCTATCGTCCTGAACGGCAGAGAGTACCCCGCATCGCGCAATCGCTCAATATTCGCTTGAGTAAAGTACTGATACTGCGCGCGAAATTGCTCCGGCGTATCAATAAATTCAATCTTCGGTTCCTTCCCGAGAGCGGAGAACACAGAGAGCGCAAGGTCTTTGAATGTGCGCGCCGTCCCTGTTCCCACATTGAAAATCCCCGAAAGATTCCCATGTTCTATGAAAAAATTGACGACGCTAACAACGTCCGCCACATACACAAAATCTCGCGCCTGTTCGCCGTTCTCGTAGTGTGGATTGTGCGAACGAAACAAGGTGATAACCCCACTTTTTTTCGCTTGTTCATATGCAAAAAACACGGAGGATGCCATACGCCCCTTGTGAGATTCGTGCGGTCCATACACGTTAAAAAACTTGAGCCCCACCGATTGCGGAGGTTTTTTTGAGGCGTCACGCACATATTCGTCAAAAAGATGTTTCGACTCGGCATAGTAATTTTGCGGCTTCAGGTCGCGCCGCGTATCATCAAACCCGCGCGAACCATCGCCATAGGTCGCCGCGGAAGATGCATATATCAAGCGAGTGCCCGCGCTCGCGCACATGTCAAAGAGTTGCTTGCTGTATTCAAAATTGTTGCTCATAACCGCCGCGCGGTCAGTGTCTCCCGTGTTAACCGACGCCCCCATATGCACCACCACAGAAGAGTTCTTCACCTGCTCACCCGACAGCAATTCTTCCGCATCTATGTACTTCGCATTGTGCGGTGTCTGTACCATATCGTCCCGCTTATTTCGATCAACGAGTATGAGCTCATGCCCCGCATCAGATAAAAACTTCGCAATGTTGTATCCGATAAACCCGCACGCGCCAGTTACGATAATTGGTTTTTTCATAGTGACATTGTCGAGTCGATGTTTGTAGCATACAGTAGTGATGGGTAAATGAAAAAAGGAAAACGCCAATGCTCGCATTCGCTCTTATGGCTGTAATGATCGCGGCGCCACTCGCACTGTGGGTCTTGGGACTACATCAAATAGCCGTAGTCATCGGCATTGTGATAATTCTGTGTGTGCCATCAATGGCATACACCGTGTATGTGGCAATCAAACAACGCGCATTGCCAACGATTATAAACGGACCACGACTCACGTGGGCAGGAAGAAGCTTCCACGAATAGTTAACGTATCGCACCTCTCGCAACGGACCCACCATGTGGGTCTGTTTTTTATTTATTACTGCGGGCGATGAGGGGAATCGGTCACGCGTAATTTTCTGGTGAAAATTCACGCGACCCCGACTCGCGCCGTCGCGCTCCGTCTTTCGATTCCCATCCTCACGCAAAAAGAGTGTCGTAAAGGCACTCTTTTCGCAGATGCGGGCGATGAGGGAATCGAACCCCCAACGTCGGTTTTGGAGACCGAAGTTATGCCATTTAACTAATCGCCCAATACGAGTGAGTATAGGGCTCGAACCGTGAAGCGACAAGGCACTTACTTCTTCGTTTCTTTGTGCTTTGTATGAGCCCTGCACCACTTACAATACTTTTTAAGCTCGATTTTACGCTCTACGAGTTTTCTATTTTTGCGCGACCAATAGTTAATGCGATTGCATTTTGAACACGCGATTTTAATCAATTGATCTTGGGACATAAAAATATGACTTGATGGGCTACTATACCTTACTCATGTGACCTCCGTCAAACGCGCTTAAGGCTTTACACACACGGCATTCCATGGGCCAAAATCAGCGCGCGTGAGCGTCTTCATAAGTGTGTCCACGGTAATCCAGCCGACCAGTATGATGACAAGACCGAGCGTTACGTTCCAGAAAATTTTCTTCGCGTCTGTTACCTTACCAGAATCCCCCTGCGCGGTGACATACTTAATACCTGCCCACGCAAAAAGTATGGAGGAGAGAAATACAGCAACAAATATTCCCGTGTTGAGCACATTCTGCGCAAGAAGCGCGATGTCACAGAGTCCACAATCAACACCGTTGCACGGCACAATTCTCTCTGGTAATACCTGTGCGGATGCAAACATTGGGAGCATCACCAGAATAACGAGAAAGACGGTACACAAAAACATGAGTGCATATCCGCGCGCCATAGACATTAGTATACCACCACACCTTTTGTCTTATTGCAGACTCTCAAGAATTCTCCTTTTGAGTTGCGCCAATGCTTTTCCGTCTTTTTTAAGGGACATTTCCCGTTTTCGGGCATTTTGCTCACAATAAAATGCTTCATAATACCGCAACTCAAATGGTCTTCGACTCTTGGTGGACAGCACTTCACCCGTTTGATGTTCTCTAAACCTGCGTCTCAAGTCATTTGTACATCCGAGATACAACTTCCCGTCCTTGAAACTCCTCAACACATATACATAAAACATGTTTGCATTGTACGACTTGAGACCATAAGACAAAAGGTGTGGTGGTGTAGCACTGGCATTTCTGTATTCATTACTGTACTCTGCTGTAAGATTCAAAAAGGAGAAAAGAAATGGGATATCGGTATGTGGTATTCGGCGCTGGCATGCAGGGCATTGCAACCGCGTACGATCTCGTTAGACATTGTAAGGCAGATGAGGTTGTTCTCGTTGAACCCAACCCCGCACAATGCGCATATGCACGCGAACAATTCAGGCGCCTTCTGGGTACAGGAGCACCTCTGTGGGTTCTACCTGCAGTAGATGATATTGTTTTACGAAGCGCAGACGTAGTTCTTTCGTGCGCGCCCCACACAGCAAATGTTGAAATAACGAGACGTGCCATACAAGCTGGGGTGGCATATTGTGACTTGGGTGGCAACACTGACGTCGTGGAAGCGCAAGCAAAACTATGCCAAGTCATGAACGCTCGCTCCCCAGTCGTTCCAGATTGCGGAGTGTCCCCCGGGCTCTCAAATATTTTTGCCACGCATTTAGCGCTCGACGGATACGATGAAATCTATGTGCACTGTGGCGGAAACCCGTTATGGTGTCCGAGTGAGAAAGAAAATCCATTATTCTATAAATTGGTGTTCAGTCCGGAAGGTCTAGCAAGCGAATATGCTGGCACGGCAATGACAATACACAAGGGTGTGCTTGTTCCTGTGCAAGCACTCTCGAACATCCATGGGTTTAACGGAGAATTTGAATCTGCTCCGACTGCAAATAATTCACCACGCACAGCACAACACTTGCTTCTGTGTGGTGTTCAGGAATATGCCTATCGCACACTGCGTTATCATGGACACTTCAAAAAAATTTGGGATCTGAAACTGCACATGAACGAATCACGATCCTCACTACGCTTACGGGCGATGCCAGAACTCCAATTTGACCGACAAAAAGATGAGGACCGACTCACTCTTTCGGTGGAAGGAATGAGGAAAACATATGGAGTTGGATGGCAAGCAAAACGTCATATGACGTATCAATACGATGTGCCATACAACAAAAATCTACAGCTCACTGCAATGGAGCTCATGACCTCATGGGGCATCACGACAGTGGCGTACTATATGGCGAGTAACAAGGGACGCCCATCGGGCTTTTCCATGCCAGAACAGTTCGCCAAAGACGCAGAATGGTTCTTCTTCGAAATAAATATGCGCCTTAAACACACAATGTCTCTCTGATAAAATAATGCCCCGCACACATGTGCGGGGCATCTTTTTGCAAAAACATAAAAAGCGCCCCCGCGAATCTCTCCGCGGGGGGTATGAGCAAACAGGGGCGCCTAGGCGGCCGCCTCCTCTTTATTGTCTTGTTCTTCAATGGCCGCGGCCTCATACGTGACCACGGTAATGTACACGCATGTCTCTTTGGTCTCACCACCATCCAGCACTTCGCTCAGAACGCCGATCATCGGGGTCATGCTCTTGATGTCGATTTCCGCTGCAGCGGAAAGCCATCCGTTAAAATGATTCTCCAATGTCATTGGACCCGCATCCGTGCGGACGAACTTGATTCTCCTGCTCGTTCTGAAATTTCGATCTTCGACTTCGTAAGAAGCGATGACCACCATGTACAAAAAGTCATTGTCGACCATTTTCATGGTTGCCGCTACGTGCGAAATCTCGACACCCATCAAATTGGAGAGACGTGTGTTGATCATCTTCTCAAGCCCCGGAATATCCCTCCGGTGCTTGAAAACCATCACTCGCTCGTTGTTGTTCTCAGGCCTCATCTTGTCACTCATGGCACCCTCACTATCTCTAAATTACCACGATACCCCCGTGGCGAGGGTCTCACTTGATAGAAACTCCACTCTTTTAGCCGTTTTATATCGTATCATATATAAAAAATAAGTCAAATTCCCCTTGGTGCGCCTTGTAAGGATCGAACTTACGACCTTTCCGATGTGAACGGAACGCTCTACCACTGAGCTAAAGGCGCGTGTAATGTGTAACAGTACACGAGTCAACACCTCAACTACTGACCCTCTTAAGATACACACATATAAATATATCTCTGTGCTATCATAATGCCAGAGAAAACGTAAGGGAGGATGGGAAATGGCGCGAACAGCTGGGTACTACAAAATACTGCGCCCCAATATGACTTCCGTCGGACTGTTCGGAGCAACACCGATGGAATATCGGTGCAACGTATGGAACAAACCAAAAGAACCAGTGTCTAACCATCCGAGAAAAGGGGGTGGACTATGGGTCGCGCCCACACGAACTGTTGCTCTCGCCTTACGGCGCTATGTGCTCCATCAGCACGGCATCTGCGTGCGCATTTTTAAATGCACCATCGGCGAAATTCTGTACGAAACAAACGGTCGTGTAAAAACAGACAAACTGTTCTTTACCGAACACGATGAAGTGCATGATCTCCCGTCTCTTTCAAAATGAAGAAACCACTACACGTCCCCGACCCTCTTGTGATCGGGGCATTTTTCTATGTACTGTATACACACGCATGTCAATATATTTGTATACGCGGTGTTGAAGTACTATGATAACGGACAACGTATGAAAGGAAACACGATGAAATTCGAACGCACAGTAACAAAGAGTGGGGCGCCTCTTTTTGTATTCTCCATGCCACACGTTGAAAATCTTGCTGTCGGCGTTTTAGTGAACGCGGGAACGAGGGACGAAGTGTGGCCAAAAGAAGCGGGCATCGCGCACGCGCTGGAACACATGGTGTTTCAGGGCAACGCGCGACTCTTCGATTCTCTTTCCGTTTCAAGTGAAATTGAAACAATAGGAGGCATGTTGAACGCTTGGACGACAAAAGAGATGACGCTGTATTACAATGTCGTTCCAAAAGACTCCCTTCAGATATCAGCTGATTCAATTGGAAGCATGTTGAACACATCTCTGTTCAGACCTGAAAACATTGCGACAGAGATGAAAAATGTAGTGCAGGAAATTAAGCGCGCGAACGATTCTCCGGACGGTTTTTGCCGCGATATGTTTGAGGAAGTGTTGTATGGACAACACCCGCTCGGCAAACGCACGCTCGGAACCGAGGAATCGGTACTCGCGTTCGGGCGCAATGATTTTCTCGCGTTCATGAAACGCCTCTACTATCCAAAAAACTGCACATTCATCGTGGTTGGTAACACAACACTGGAAGAGGCGGAGAAGGCATTTGATTCAGCATTCCCGAGCGCTCACGGGCCAAACACAAAGCACGCGCGCGAGCACGCCTCCAGCATCGTAAGCGCCAAAAAACACGGGGTATTCGAGCGTGACATAAAACAGGCAAATGTG
>Ga0209542_10002306_pt1 | contig 42970 bp, 38 predicted proteins | sample RifCSPhighO2_01_FD_184028 | JGI IMG/M metagenome (GOLD analysis project Ga0209542, IMG submission 184028) | Soil microbial communities from Rifle, Colorado - Rifle CSP2_plank highO2_0.1 (SPAdes) (version 2) | ecosystem: Environmental > Terrestrial > Deep subsurface > Rock core/Sediment ... | reverse complement strand
TCGTCACGGCGCCTTTCTTGCCAGCTTCGGCGATAATTTCGCCTTCGCGCTCGTGGTTCTTGGCGTTCAAAACTGTGTGCCTGACGCCAGCTTGGGTCAAATAAGCCGAGAGCATCTCATTCCTTTCAATTGAAACCGTGCCGATGAGCGCCGGCTGTCCGGCCTTTTGAAGTTCCTCCACTTTGCGGACAATGGCGGCCCATTTTCCTTTCTCTGTCTGGAAAATAAGATCATTGTTGTCCGCCCGGGCCATTGGTTTGTTTGTCGGGACGGAAATTACCGGCAAATTATAAACTTTGAAAAACTCTTCTTCCGAGGTTTTGGCCGTACCGGTCATGCCGGCAATTTTTTCGTACATCCGAAAATAATTCTGGAAAGTAATGGAGGCAACGGCCTTTGTTTCTTTCTGAATTTTAACGCCCTCTTTCGCCTCAATGGCTTGGTGGAGCCCTTCGGACCAGCGGCGGCCGGGCTGGAGGCGGCCGGTAAAGGGATCAACAATGATTATCTCGCCGTCTTTGACGACATAATCCTTGTCACGCTGAAAAAGAGCCTTGGCCCGCACGGCAGTTTCCAAGTGGTGAACATATTTTATGCCTTTCTCGGTATAAATATTTGAAATGCCCAAAATCTCCTCGGCGCGCATAATGCCGGCGTCATTCAGAGTAATGGCGCGAAGTTTCTCATCCACGGCATAGTGAGTCTCTTTCTCGAGCGCTCCGGAAATCTGCGTAAACTTTTTATACAAATCTTCCGACTCCTCGCGCTCGGAAGAAATAATGAGCGGCGTCCTAGACTCGTCTATTAAAATAGAGTCAACTTCGTCGACGATGGCGTAATGGTGCTCCCGCTGAACGACATTTTCCAAAGAAGCGGCTAAGTTGTCTCTCAAGTAATCAAATCCGAATTGATGATTGGTACCATAAGTAATATCGGCGGCGTAGGCCTCTTTACGCGAGCATGGCCGGAGAAATTCATAAACCACCTTGAAAGCGGCAACTTGATCTCTTTCTTTGTCCTTTTCTTGATGAGCCGGATCATATAAATATGAGGCATTGAGATCATTAATGACGCCGACAGAGAGGCCTAAAAGATTGTAAATCTGCCCCATCCAGACGGCGTCGCGGCGAGAGAGATAGTCATTGACGGTAACCACATGCACTCCGCGGCCAGTTAGAGCGTTCAAGTACACGGGCAGAGTTGCAACAAGCGTTTTACCTTCGCCGGTTTTCATCTCGGCGATTTTACGCTCGTGCAAGACAATGCCGCCGATAAGCTGAACATCGTAGTGCCGCTGACCTAAAGTTCTTTTTGCGGCCTCGCGCGCGGCGGCAAAAGCCTCCGGTAGAATATCATCCAAGGTTTCGCCGTTTTTAAGACGCTCTTGCAGTAGGCTTGTCTTCTTAGGAAAATCCTCTAAAGATAGCTTCTCGAATTCTCCCTCTAAAAAATTAATTTTACTTATGGTTGGTTTTACTTTATTTAAAAAGCTGCTGTCGCTTCCACTGAAAATTTTAGTCAAAAAATTCGCCATACCAGCCATCTTAACACAAAACCCCGTTCCGACCTAGGTCGGAACGGGGTTTGAAGAGCCTATCTCCTGCGCTTTTTTGCCGCTTTCTTGGCCTTTCTTTTAGGAGCCGCCTTCTTGGCTTTCTTCACTGCCTTTTTTTTCTTTGCCATAATTTAAATTTAAATCTCTAGACCAACTCCGATCTAAAAATTCAAAGCTTAATTATAAGAGAGTGCAATAATCGACCTCTGATCAAAAAAATTTTAAACAATAATTTTGTCAGATAAAAAATTATTGCTTCTGCCTTAATTATCTTATATTAAGAAAGATTGCGCAATATTTTTTTCAAGATAACTGTGGATAACTTGAAATCTCTACGAAATACAAATTTGTACGAAATTACGAAAAATTAAAACATTAGATAATTATTTTCCGCCGAAGGCGGATCAGCCTCCGGCTGAAAAAATTACAAAATTAAAAATTATAAAAATTCTTTGTGAACTTAAAATAATTAGAAATTAGACATTAAAAAAAACGCCATGCGGCGTTTTTTTAATAACTCTCCATTCAAGGCAGGCGGTGCGAGCTCCAACAAAAATGCCTTTGTGAGTGCAGCGCCTGCCATGGATAGAGACTTACAACTAAAGTATATTATATGTAAAAAATAAAACAACCTAAGCATAAAACGAAGAAAAGCCCCCGCATGGAGGGCCTTTCTTCGGCATTTTTGTTGGTTTAATATAATTAATTAGCCCACTTAAACACTCACATCCGCCATACTAGCATACTTTTTCAAAAAATGCAAACCAATTTATTTGGCGATCACGACGGCTTCTTCGAGTTTGATGGAAAGAAGTTTTGAGGCGCCGTCGGAGCCGATGGTGACGCCATAGAGAACTCCGGCCCGCGACATTGTCTCGCGGTTGTGAGTGACTAAAATAAGCTGGGAGTATTTAGCCAGCCTCTCCAGCATATCGCCGTATTTCTTTGAATTAGCCTCATCAAGCGCCGCATCTGTCTCGTCTAAGACGAGAAATGGCGGCGGATTGACCTGCGATGTGGCAAATAGAAGGGCGATCGAGGTGAGTGACCGCTCTCCTCCGGAGAGCGCTTGTAACGCCTTAACTTTCTTTTGGGGCAAAGATACATTAATTAAAATACCAATTTCTGACTCTTTCTCTTCATCTTCATTTTCCGCAAGCTCGTCTTCATCTAGATCACTCTCCAGCGCTTCGTCCCCGCTTCGCCAAGGCTCCGCCGGGCGAGCAAGACTTTGCAGGGCAAGCTCTTCTTTTACTTTTTTGCCAATTTCAATAACCGAAATCGAAGCAGAGCCGCCGCCAAACATCAGCTGGAAAAATTCCTGAAATTGCTTATTGATCTTTTCAATGCCGGACATGAATTCAGTCTCGATCTTGGCCTTCAATTCTACCAATATTTCTTCGAGCGACTGGATCGTCTTATTTAAATCTTCTAATTCTTTGGCCAAAAACCGGTCTCGTAGAGACGTCTCGTCATACTCTTTCAAAGTCTCTTCCCCGCCGCCCTCGCCCATGTCTTCCAGGCGAATTTTTATCTTCTCTATTTTTTTTCTCCTTTCTTCCTGATGAATTCGATCAGCACCGGCAGAAGACTGATCAACCCCCCTTCGCCCCGATAAATCGGGGCTACGGAGGGGCGCGGCACTGATATTCGACTTATATTGCATGATGGCTGGACCAACAAGGACGCTTCCTTCTTTTATTTCATTCAAAAAATCGCTCTCGATTCGATTGAAGTTTTCTGACCTGATTTTAATCAAATTCAATTCTGACAGAATTTTATTTTTTTCCATCTGCAGTTCCAATTTCCGCACGTCGCCCGCTGCCCGATCTTCTTTCTCTTTCTCGATCATGGCCTGAAATTCTCTGATTTTATTCAGAGCCGCGCCTTCCTTTTCTGTCAGGCTGGCTAATTCAGAAATAATTTTATCTTTGCCGGCTTTCAGTTCCGCCAATTCCTCAACATCTTCTTCTCTTTTAACAATCGCTGCGCCGCAAACCGGACACTTGCCGGACATTTTAATCTTGCTTTCTTTAAGCTCCAAAAGACCCTCGATCCGGCCGAGTTTCCGGGAAAGACCGTCTTTAGTCCCGCGAAATTCGGCCACCTCACGCTCTTCAGCAAAAAGATTTTTTTGAACAGCGCTTTCAGTCCTTTCACCGACGGCGCTGATTTCTGAAAAGCCTTTCTCAATCTCGCCGAGCTTGCCTTCTAGGGCCGATTTTTGGAGATGCACTTCTTTTTTTTCGCCAGCCAAATAAATTTCTTCCCTTTTCAAATACTCCTCATAAAGACTGCCGAGCTCGCTCTTAAGCTCCGCGGCTTTCTCAATTTTTTCCACTTGTTTTTTTAAAAAATTAAGATGCGGAGCAATCTCGCGGCGCAGTATGCCGATCTCCTTAATATTATCTTTAGTCCTGTCTATTTTGCGGATGCTCTCACGCATGCGATACCGGTATATTTTAAGGCCGAGAGCGTCTTCTATCATCTCGCGGCGCTCCTTCGGCGAGGCGTTTAAAATTCTGTCCGCCTCGCCTTGGGAGATAATGTGGTGGCCGGAACTGCTGATATTGACCGAAGCAAGCATCTCTACGATGTCTTTTAGGCGCGTCTCCGCGGCGTTGATTAGATAGCGATTGGCGCCGTCTCTGTAAACTTCGCGGGTAATATAAATCTCATCGAAATCCAAATTAATTTCTTTGCCTAAAGAATCAATCTTGAAAGTCCTTTTTGCATTATCAAAATAAACTGAAACACTGGCCCGATTTTGTTTTGACAAAGTTTTCGATCCCTGAAAAATAAAATCCGCGCCGGATGATCCGCGAAGCGACTTCATTGATTGCTCGCCTAGGACAAAACGAATAGACTCGACAATATTTGATTTGCCGGAACCGTTCGGGCCGACAATGGAAGTAATCTGGCCTTGAAGCTCCAAAACGCTTTTCTTAGCAAATGATTTAAAGCCCGTTAATTCTAGACGTTTAAGCATGCTAGATTTGCCAATTTTTAAATTTAAGAGCCTTCTCGGCGGCTTGCTGTTCAGCCTCTTGCTTAGATTTGCCTTTGCCCTTGGTGATAAGTTCATTGCCGAAATAAATTCCGACAGTAAATTGTTTGTCATGATCGGGGCCGGTTTCAGACAAAACTTTATAAGCCGGGGTCAAGCCAAAATGTTCCTGGGCCATTTCTTGAACATAACTTTTCGAATCTTGCCAGAGTTTCCCGGAAACAACTTCATTAACTCGAACCAAAAGATATCTAGAAATAAAATCTTCGGCTGTCTCGTAGCCCTGATCGAGATAAATTGCTCCTATCAGTGCTTCGAAAGTATTGGCCAGGATGTACTGCCTGGCCCGGCCGGTATCGCGAGTCTCGCCTCGGGAAAGCATCAAATAATCACTTATTCCGAGTTTGGCAGCTATTTCGGACAATATCAAAGCATTGACCAAGGCCGAGCGATAGGAAGTCATTGCCCCTTCTGTCTCGCTTGGATAGCGATTATACAGATAATTAGTCACAATCAATTCCAAAACCGCGTCGCCTAAAAACTCCAGGCGCTCATTGTGGCCGATGCCTAATTGAGGGTTCTCGTTTAAATAGGACCTGTGGACAAAGGCCTGCTTGAGCAAGTCTTTGTTTTTGAAAGTTATCTTTACTTTTTTTTCAAACTCGGGAAAATCAACCATATAATTCAGAAGTGAATCAAGCGAGTCAAGTAAATCAAGCAAGACAAGCTTAATTTACTTAATTTACTTGATTTACTTAATTTACTTTATTTACTTGTAATAATTTCAATCGCCTTGGTAATCAAGGGCACGATATCATTATAAATTTTAAGATCGGAGATCTCTCCAAACTTAAACCAGCGCGCATCATCTAAGCCCTTTGTCTCTCCTAATCGGAGCTCTTGATAAGGAGCTTCGGCCAGAAAATAAGCAACGTGCTTGCGATGCTTGCCCTTTTCCGGATGAGTGGCCACATACTCATTTTCTCCAAGCTTGTCCATGACCTTGACCTCGAGGCCAAGCTCTTCCTTTATCTCTCTGGCCGTGCAAGCCTCGTCAGTCTTGCAATCTTCATTTTCTTCAATGCCGCCTTTAGAGAGCGTCCAGTAGCCGAAAATATCGTGAACCAAAGCAAGATATATTTCGCCGCCATGCTTGGCATAAATGACCGCGCCGCCCAATTTCTCCAATGGCAATTTCGAAATATCAACTTCTTCCTTAACTTTCTTCTTGCTGGTTTCTTCTTTGCCGGGCTCGCCGATTTCTTTATAAACCGTGCCTAAGACGCCGTTAATGAAACGGCCGCTTGATTCTCCGCCGAAAGTTTTGGCTATTTCAATTGATTCATTGATGGCCACTTTGGGCGGAACTTGCGCGCGGTCGCCGAAAAGAAGCTCGGTCAGGCCGAGGCGCAGGACATTGCGGTCAACTATGGAAATCTTGTCGATCGGCCACTCCGGCGCCGCCCGCTCGATTATTTCATCAATGATGCTTCTTTTTTTAAGCACTGAATCAACCAAAGAATACATAAAGTCCCGGTCGCCTTCTTCCAAGCCCGGGCCGAATTCTAAAATATTGCGGTCAAGAATATCTTTGGCCGTTTCGTTCTTTTGATTATCGCCTTGCGGGCCGCCTGCCTGTGGCAGAAAATCCCACTCAAAGAGGGTCTGGAGAACTATTGATCTTGAAAGGTGCCTGTTGGCCATTTTGAAAGTAAATTAAGTAAATAAAGTAAATTAAGCAAAGACAGTAAATTAAGTAAATTAAGCTTGCCTTGCTTGATTTACTTGACTCGCTTACCTTGCTTGCTCTTCGTTTTCTTCTGCTTCTTCTCCACTTCTTTCACTTTATCCACCACTATTTTGCCTCGGTAAAAACCGCATTCCAAACAAGCAGTGTGAGCAAGCTTCGGCTTAAAGCATTTTTCACATTTACCTAAACTTGTATTTTTCAGAGCGTGATGCGACCGCCTGTTGGCCGTATGCGCCCTAGTATGCCTCATTCGTACAACCATAATAGAAATTAGTTTAACAAATCCGCCTTCAAAAAGCAAATATTACGTGCTAATATAAAAGCTATGTCAGACGCCGAAAAACTTCATAATTTAAGGCATTCTTTGGCCCACCCCAGTACTACAGAAATTTGTCGAGTGCACAGATTTCTGAGTACGGGGCAAGAAGTGCTTTTATAATCTTTAGTAATATATATGGACAATAAATTACACAACCTTCGTCATTCATTGGCTCACCTTCTCGCCGCGGCGGTTTTGGATATTTACCCGGGAACAAAAAATACTATTGGCCCCGCTATTGATAATGGCTTTTATTACGACTTCGACTTTCAAAGCGCAGACTTACGCGGACTGAACGCAGACGAACGCAGACAAATATCAAATAATGATTTGCCTAAGATCGAAAAGAAAATGAGAGAAATTTTAAAGACATGGAAAGAGTTTGAGGGTCGTGAAGTGACTGAAAAAGAAGCTAAAGAAATTTATAAAGATAATCCTTATAAGTTGGAACTCATAGACGAAATCGTATCAAGGCGATCCGCCGCCGCTAAAGCTATGGCGGACGAGGAAAAATTAACTTTATACAAATCAGGAGAATTTACCGACCTCTGTCGCGGTGGCCACATTGAAAACATAAACGAGCTTAAAAAAGCCGGCTGGAAACTTTCTCATATTGCCGGGGCCTATTGGCGCGGCGATGAAAAAAATAAAATGCTAACTCGTATTTACGGGCTGGCTTTTAAAACTCCGAAAGAACTTGAAGAATATGAAAAGATGATCGAGGAAGCAAAGAAAAGAGATCATCGAAAGTTGGGGCTTGAGCTTGATCTTTTTACTTTCTCCGAATTAGTCGGCCCCGGACTCCCCCTTTGGACACCAAAAGGTACAATTCTTCGTGATGTTTTGGATAATTTTGTTTGGGAACTTAGAAAAGAATATGGCTACGAAAGAGTGGACATTCCTCATCTAACCAAAAAAGAGCTTTACATAAGAAGCGGTCATTGGGAAAAATTCCAAGATGATCTTTTTAAAGTAACAACGCGCGAGGGCCACGAATACGCTTTGAAGCCGATGAACTGTCCGCATCACACGCAGATTTACGCCCGCCGGCAGTGGAGCTACCGCGACTTGCCCCAGCGTTACGCTTCGACTACAAAAGTTTACCGCGATGAGCAATCCGGCGAACTGGCCGGCCTTTCGCGCGTCTTGGCCATTACTCAAGACGACGCGCACGTTTTCTGCCGTTCATCACAAGCGAAAGAAGAAATGGTAAAAATTTGGGATATTATCGAGAGATTCTACGGCGCGGTCGGCTTCGCTCTCTCCTATCGCCTGTCGCTTCATGACCCGAAACAGATGGAAAAGTATCTCGGCACCGCGGAGACTTGGGCTAAATCCGAGCAGGAGCTCCGCGATTTAGTAAAAGAAAAAGGTAAAACAGCAATTGAAGCAATTGGTGAGGCTACTTTCTACGGACCGAAGATCGATTTCATGGCCAAAGATTCCTTGGGCCGGCAGTGGCAAGTCGCCACCATCCAGCTTGACATGAATATGCCAGAAAGATTTGATCTTACCTGCGTGAACGAAAAAAGTGAAAAAGAAAGAATCGTCATGATTCATGCCGCCATCATGGGCTCGATTGAAAGGTATCTCTCCATCATTATCGAGCACTTCGGCGGCGCTTTCCCGCTTTGGCTCTCGCCTGTTCAAGTGGCAGTCCTTTCTATTTCGGAAGAACGCCATAGCGATTACGCTAAAGAAATATATGAAAAATTAAAAGAAGGAGATATCCGAGCCGAGCTTTGGAATGAAAATGAGAGTATTTCCAAAAAGATCCGGAATTTCCGGCTCCAAAAAATTCCTTATGCGGTCGTCATCGGCGACAAGGAAGTTGAATCTAAGAATTTAACTATTGAATCTCGAGCTGGAACAAAAGAAAATCTATCAACCAAGCAATTTATAGAAAAACTTAAACGCGAGATTGGAAATAAAAAATAATTAATTTTTAATTTCCAATTTTTAATTTTATAAATACTGAAATAAACAAGTAATTATAAAAAACCCGTCCGCCAGATGGCGGACGGGTTTTTTAGATGATTCGAGAATTTTTTAATAAATTTTATTCAACGTTTATTCAACGAAAGTGAGAGCCTTGCCGCGCTTGCCGGCCCGGCCGGTCCGGCCAATCCTGTGCACATAGTCATCGTATGTCGACGGGATGTCGTAGTTGATAACATGCGAGATGTCCGCGACATCGATACCTCGCGCGGCGACGTCGGTCGCCACCAAAACCTGAACCCTGCTCGATTTGAAAAGACTAAGGGCCACCTGTCTTCGGCCTTGAGTTTTGTTGCCGTGGATCGATTCTGCCTTTAACCCTCGGCGGATAAGCTCTTTGCTCAAACGCTCCACACCGTGCTTTGTCTTGCCGAAGACGAGTACCTTACTAAAATCGTTTTTGATGAGCAGACCATGAAGCACGTCGATTTTGTTCTTGCCCTTCTCAACTCGGACGATGTCTTGATGAATGCCTAGCGCAGTATCGCCCTGTTTAACAGAAACGGACACGGGATTTCTTAAAAAATCTTTGATCAACATTTCAATCTCCCGCGACATTGTCGCGGAAAAGAAAAGAGTGTGCTTTTCTTTCGGCATCTTCGACATCATGAACCTCATGCTGTGAATAAAGCCCATGTCTAGCATGCGGTCGGCTTCATCTAAGACAACCGTCTTGAACTTGGAAAGATCGAGCGACCCGCGATCAATCAGGTCTTTCAATCTGCCCGGTGTGCCGATGACAAAATTATTATGATAACGGAGCTCGCTCACCTGTTTGCCCAAACCGGTACCGCCGACGCAGACCACTCCAAATAAACCAAGCCCTTTATTGAAAGCCCTGAATTCTTCTTCGATCTGGATGGCGAGTTCCCGGGTCGGCACGACAATAAGCACGCTCTCTTTTTTATTGACCAGAGCTTTGTTGATTAACGGAATGAGAAAGGCCGCCGTCTTGCCGGTGCCGGTGTTGGCAATGCCGACGATATCCAAGCCTTGAAGTATACAAGGAATGGCCCGATCCTGGATCGGAGTCGGGGTCGTGTATCCCTTTTTGAGAATGTTCTGCTTCAGACGGTCATCGATCTTGAAATCGGTGAAGTCGTGTTCAGGCTTAAAGACCGCCACCTCCGGGGTGGCGGCTGTTTTGTTTATAAATTTTGAGACATCGATGTGTTGGCTGAAATTTCTTCCGCCACCACTTCTGGGTTGGCCTCTGTGTCCTCTGTGAAAAGGACGGCTGCCTCGATCATTGCTCGCGCCGTGATGAGACGAACGCTTAAAAGTTCTTTTGAACATTATTATTTTTCAGTCGCATTTAATAAATCCCCACACCTTCCCACGTGGTATCGAACCCCTAGGAAGACTTTTATCCTCGCACCAAGCTACCGTGTATTCTGAGAAGGTGTGGGGATAAATGCATAAGGCGACTAGTCTCGAAAAGTTTTCAAATAAAGACTAGTGCCTCTATATTTAGGAGAGATAAAACCCTCAAAAACAAAAACTCATGAGATTTTCTTATTTCCGCATACTATACTACTAACCTCATTTTGTCAACATCCGCATGAGCACACTATGTCCATCCGCCGTGCCCTTCCGAAGCCTTGAGCGGAGGAGGGTAGCTTTACTGTGTCCGTCCGTAGCCTTGTGCGGAGGAGGATACGGTAAATTAAGCAATGACCGTCCTTGCTTAATTCATAATCTATATATCAATATTGGCCAGTTTGGCGTGGGTTTGAATGAAGGATTTGCGGGGAGCGACTTCCGAGCCCATCAGAATATCGAAAACTCTATTGGCCTCCTCGGTGTCTTCAATAGTCACTTTTTTCAAGACGCGATTAGCCGGATTCATAGTCGTCTCCCAGAGCTCTTCCGGATTCATTTCGCCGAGACCTTTGTAGCGCTGGATGCTAATCTTAGGAACTTTTGACATTTGACCTTTGACGTTTGACTCTTCAGATTCAATCTCTTCTTGTTCTCCCTCGACTTCCCTCGACTCAGCTCGGGACAAGTCGCTCGGGACTTCGGCTTCTTCAGAAGCCTCAGCCTCCTCAGCTACTTCAACTTCTTTGCCGACAATTTTATTTTTTTCCTCGTCGCTGTAAGCATAAGAAACTTCCTTGCCCTTTTTAATTTTGAAAAGCGGCGGCTGGGCAATGTAAATATAACCGGCCTCCACAATTTGTTTAAAATATCTGTAAAAAAGAGTCAGAAGCAGAGTTCGGATATGCGCCCCGTCCACATCGGCATCGGTCGCGATAATAACTTTATGATAGCGGATTTTAGAAAGATCAAACGTATCACTGATGGAGGTGCCAAGAGCGATCACTAAAGACTTCACTTCTTTGGAAGCAAGCATTTTATCAATACGCGCCCGCTCAACATTCAAAATTTTTCCGCGTAAAGGCAAAATCGCCTGCGTGCGCCGATCTCTGCCCTGCTTGGCCGAACCTCCGGCGCTGTCGCCTTCCACCAAGAAAAGTTCGGCTTCTTCGGCGTTTCTTGTCTGGCAATCAGCGAGTTTGCCCGGTAAAGTCATGCCTTCCAGCGCGCCCTTGCGCAGAATGGAATCCTTGGCCGCCTTGGCCGCTTTGCGCGCCTTCATCGCCAAAATTATTTTTCCGATAATCGCCTTTGCGTCTTCCGGGTTTTCTTCAAGAAAAGCCGCGAAGGCTTCGCCAAAAACCGTCTCCACTGCTCCTCTGGCCTCCGGACTGCCCAGCTTCGCCTTGGTTTGCCCTTCAAACTGGATTTCTTTGAGTTTTACCGAGATGACGGCCGTAAGGCCCTCAAGCACGTCTTCTCCCGTCAGGCCGCCTTCGCTTTCTTTCAAAATTTCATTCTTCTTGCAGTAATTATTAATGAGGCGAGTCAGGGCTCCCTTAAAACCAGTGACGTGAGTGCCGCCCTCAAGGTTATAAGTATTGTTGGCAAAAGCAATAATCCTTTCAGAAACATCGTCAACATACTGCAGAGCCACTTCCACTTGAATATCACCGGCCTTGCCGTCAGGCAAGGCAGGCAGGCCTATTTTTTTATCAACGTAAAAAATATTTTTATGGACCGGTTTTTGAAGTTTGTTGTAAAAACGAATCATTGAAGCCAGCCCGCCTTCAAAATAAAAAGTTATTGAAGGAACCGGTAAATTCAGTTCTTTTAAATAAAATCCGCTGTCGCTAATTTTTTCAGAATATTCTCGCGCGTCAATAATCGTGATTCGCAGTTTTTTAACTAAATAAGCCTGCCGGCGCATGTGGCTTGTAATCACCTCCCAATCAAATTTAATTTCAGAGAAGATTTGCGGATCAGGTTCAAAAGTGATAATCGTGCCGCTTAATGGAGAGGCGCCGATTTTTTTAACATTGGCCTTTTTCTTACCGCGGATATATTCCTGGACAAAATGACCGCCTTCTCGGTAAACCTCCGCCTTAAGATAAACCGAAAGAGCGTTGACGACGGAAGCGCCGACGCCGTGGAGGCCGCCGGAAACTTCGTAGCCGCCGGTGCCGAACTTGCCTCCGGCGTGCAAAGTCGTCATCACCGTTTCTAAAGCCGAAACTTTTGTTTTGGGATGAATATCAGTCGGAATTCCCCGGCCATTGTCAGTTATGCGAACACGGTTGCCGGGTAATAAAGCTATTTCCACATGATCGCAAAAACCGGCCATGGCTTCGTCGCGCGCATTGTCAAAAATTTCCCAAACTAAATGATGGAGCCCTTCGATGCCCGTCCCGCCGATATACATGCCGGGGCGCTTGCGCACCGGCTCAAGCCCCTCCAAGATGGCGATTTTGTCGGCCCCATAATGCTTGATTGCTTCCTTTTTGTCCATAATTGATTTTAAAGGAGTGAAACGACTATTAAAATCATTACCCCCTGAAATAATTTTTGCTTTGCAAAAATTAAAATTTAATTAAAATTAAATTTTATTTCAGGGGGTAAGAAAAATATATTCACTCACTTTGTTCATTCATTATTGTTTCTAAATTATACCAAAAAATTACCTGACTTGCCAGCCTTTTTTTGCCATCTTTTCCCCAATTTTTGCCATGATTTTGTTGGCTTCTTCATCAGTTAAAGTACGGCCAAAAGCCTGGAAAACCAGCCGAAAAGCATAAGAAGTTCGACCTTCTTTTTTATATTCGTCAATCAACCACGGTTCGCGGACAAGTAGTTCTCCCACGTTTTTTTTAAGAATTTGAGCTAGTTCTTTTTTTGATGCTGTTTCTGGAAGCCATACAGATATATCGCGAATAATGAAAGGATATAAAGACCACATCTTAAATTTAGCTTCTGGCTTCTGGCTTCTGGCGCCTAGCAATTCATTATAAGATTCAGTAATTTTTATATCTTTGCAAAATTCGTCTAAACTTTTCTCGACAACTCCTTTTTTGTCGGCGTAGGCGACATGGGTTTGTTCAGTGTCGCTTGTAAAAACTGTGCCGATCTCGAATATTTTGATCTCACTCTGTCTAAGAAGGGGCGCGTTTATTTTATTCAGTTCATAACTTTCTTTAAGGCCGTCGGAAAGATTCGGCCGCAGAAACTTTTTATCCGAAGCGCTCTTTAGCACTTCCACTTTCCCTTTTTCCCGAAAAGTGTAGGTCATAACCTCGCTGTAACCTTCTTCTAAAAGTTTTTTTCTCGCCCAAAGAATTTTGTAAAATGTTTCATTTATTTTGGGTTTGAAGAAGCCAGGCTTCGGGCTGCCCTTGAAGCCTGGCTTCAGGTTTGGAATTTTTGGTTTTATTTTGTCATATCCCAAAACTCGGCCGACCTCTTCTGCCATATCTTCTTCTATCTCAAGGTCAAGCCGAAGCGGCGGAACAGAAATTTCCCAGCCCAAGGCTGGTCCGCCTTTGGCGGAAAATTTGCTTTCTTTCCTAACATATTCATATTTATAATTCTGTAAAATCTTTTCTATTTCACCAGCCGATATTTTAAGACCTAAAATTTTTGAAATTCTTTCGGCTGAAAAATGAAGAAGGCGGCCTTTGAAAGTATCGAAAGGATACACGTCCACGACATCTTCAAAATCGGCGAAGCCGTACTCTGCAAAAAGACTGGAAATTTCTTTCATGGCCGGATCGCAAAGCCAAGGTGACAGGTCATTTTCAAATCTTTTTGCCGCGTCGGTCAAAATGCCTATCCGGCGAGCTGTTCTTCTTACCAAGGCCGGAAAGAAATTAGCCGATTCAATAAGAATATTTTTTGTGCTTTTACTGACCTCGGCTCTTTTTCCGCCCTTAACGCCGGCAATAGCCAAAGGGCCAAGACTATCGGCAATTACCACATCTTCCTCTCCAAGGGAAATTTCCTTATTGTCCAAGGTTATTATTTTATCCCCCTTTTTTGCCTCACCCACAAAAATTTTTCCCTTAATTTTATCCCAATCAAAACAATGAATTGGCTGGCCCGAGTCAAACATAACAAAATTAGCCGCATCAACGATATTGTTTATGCTTCTTTGCCCGATTGACTCCAGTCGCCTTGATAGGGAACGGGGACTGGGGCCCACTTTCACTCCGCGGACAACACGACCCATATATCTTCTTGTTTTGTCAGCATTGATTTCAAGTTTTGTCGGCTTGGATTTCGGAATTTTGTATTTTGGCGCCGGATCAATAAATTTTAAGCCCAACTGACCGGCCAGTTCTCTGGCTATGCCTTGATGAGAAAGCAAATCATGCGCCCGATTCGGCAGAATATTTAAATCAAAGATTACATCTTTGCCTTTTTTCTCAACATTCTCTACTTCACAAAGATGGTAAGTGAAAACATCCCGAAGCTTTTCCTCTTTCGGTAATTCGGGCACATATTCTTTTAACCAGTTATAAGAGACTTTCATATTTACTTGACTTTTGTTTTCATGGAGTATATGCTAATTATATCACTACGAAAAGGCTGCGTATGGCTTCGTGCCCTACGCGCCCTTTTCATTTTTAGGCAAATATTCTAACTTATTTTTCAGTCTATTCAGGAAAAATATGAACTTGCGATCCGGATCATTGAATCTTTTTAAAAGGGCTGAGTACTTAAATTCATTTGGAACAACCAGCATTTCGAGCTTTCTTTTTTCTTTTAAATATTCAACAAGGCACGCAAAATCTCCATCACCAGAAATAATTATGGCCTTATCGTAATTGTCATATTCAATCGCCGCAGAATGTAAAACCAATTCCGCATCTACATTACCCTTCACAGTACCATCTTTATATTCAAGTGTTGGCTTAAATATGCAAATATACCCTGAATGTTGAAGAAATCCATATAATTTTTCATTTCCAGAATGATACCCAATAAACACAATGGCTTTGGACACTCTGAATCTATCTCTAAGTAATGTTCTCAGTTTTCTCCAATCAATCTTCCAACCAAACTCCAAAATCCCTAAATGGACATTCTGGGCATCTATAAAAGCGTAATTGTTTTCCTCTTTCCTCACCCCCTAATCTTACCAAAATTCCGGCCAAAAACCACGCACGAAAGTTTTATCCCGCGTACTGATATTCACGATGCGTGTTAGTTAAAAATTTTCGCGATACAAAAGGCAAAAATTCAAAAATCATTTCAAACAGCCAACAAATAAAATCCTATTTCTCGAGGAGAACGACTCGGTCGTCCGAGCCCCAGTCGAACTCCAGCCAATACGCGCTCCGGCTCAGCCCCTCGCTACTCCAGAACACAGAGGGGACACATGCGTAGCCGTCCTGGTCGCGAAGAGTCGAACCAATAAAGTAATAACAATTGCCGTCTTTCATTTGCTTCGGAACTTTGCCGGGGTTAGCCAATAAATACTGTTCATATTCCATCCCGGGTATGTGATACTGGCCGCCATATTTTTTCACTACATGCTCCACAACTTCGGACCTTGGCTTGCCGATAAATTCTTCCAGGTCTAGGATTATAACTTTTGGTTCTTTTTCTTGGAAATTCAGGCCGGCGGTTTCGGGATTCATCGTATATTCTCCGAATTTGTATGCGTCAATATCCTTTCCTATCTTTTCATAATCCAGCTGATCTAAAGGATTAGCGCTCATGGAGAGTTTGGCTTTTTTTACGTCTTTTTCGTCATACCAGATAGTGAAAGTTTCCTCCATAAAGGCGTCCATTTTCTGTTGGAATTTTTCTATGTCAAATTCGCCTTCGGCGATTTTGACTTTGGCTTTTACCATCTCTTCTTCGCCTAGAGCCACTTTAACTCGAGCCGTCTCGGCCTTTTTTGCTAGCGCTTCCGAGCTTATTTTTTGTGATTTTTCCATATATTATAATGTTTTTTATTGATAATATTATAATGTCTAATTTCTTATAGTAATATTGCATACAAATGCTGAATTGTCTATATCTAAAACTGATTCAATCGCAAATCACCCTGATAAAATAGGCGAACGTCGGGAATGCCCCATTTGACCATGGCGATTCGATCAAGGCCGCCGCCAAAAGCAAAACCTTGCACTTTCTCCGGATCTAGGCCGACATTGCGCAAGACATTTGGATGAAGCATGCCGCAGCCCATAACTTCAAGCCATTTATTTTTGAATTTAACCCAAACTTCAAGTCCAGGCTCGACGAAGGGGAAATAGCTTGGCCGGAATTCTATTTCCACATCGTTTCCCAACATTTTTTTATAAAAATGAGTCAGCACGCCTTTTAGATCAGCAATTGAAATATTTTCCCCGATCATCGCGCCGTCGATCTGGAAAAACTGCATTTCGTGCGTGGCATCAGTTGCCTCATTTCTGAAAACTTTGCCGATAGAAATAAAAGCGCAGGGCAACCTGCCTTCCTTCCCCGCTTGTTCGAGCGCTCGCGCGGTTACTGTCGTGGTGTGAGTCCTGAGTAACATTTGACCACCTTTTATTGAATTTTTTTCTGCGTCAGTCTGCGTTAAGTCTGCGTCAGTCTGCGACATTTTTTTAATAAAAAATGTATCTTGCATCTCACGCGCCGGGTGATCCGGGGGAACATTTAAGACATCAAAATTATACCACTCGCTTTCAAGCTCTGGACCTGTGGCCGCCTCAAAACCAAGATCATTGAAGATCTTTATGGCCTCATTTGCAATTATGGTAAGCGGATGCAAACTGCTGCTTTTTTTATCTTCAATCATGATCAAGAATCAAGTTTAAAATCAACAATTAAATTACCTGATTCATCAAGCTGCAAACGTTTGACTTCCTGCTTTGATTCTTCTGTTATATTTTTAGCAAAAATTTGAGACAATCTAGGTAAATATTCTAAAAAAGTTTTTTTAGCTAAACCTCTGATCAAAAAAGGGGCATCTATTTCTGCTTGCTCTATATCAATTCCTTCGTCTTTATTAACAATGTTGCCAGTAAGTCCGATTTTAAAGCCTTTAACATTGAGCTTTAAATTAAGTTTTATCTTATTATCTATTTTTTTAAGACTATAATCTTTAATTATCGTTTCTCCTTCCGTAATTTTTTCTATAATTTTTTTTATTTTATTGCTAAAGTCCTCGAAGCTCAAAAATAATTTTGCTTTTTTTTCTTGAGGCGCACCTCCTATATCTTCTTTGGCTTTTTTCATTTCTTCAGTTTCAGTAGGTTCTGTAATTACTTTTTCCTTTATTTGCTCAATTTTTTTTAAAACGCCAATTTCAGAAAGAGGTATAGTCGCCGCGCCGCCGCCGAAGGCGGCGGCTTTTACTACTTTCTCAAGTTTTTCCGCTTGAATTTCCGTTTTGGCTTTTGTTTCCTTAAGTTTCCCTTTTTCAGGAATCTCTTTTCCCGCCTCTGTCGGCAAAGCGCCGGATAATATACCTGTAGTAAGGACACCTAAGGCAATTTTTTCTGCGGTTTTTTTTGAATTACTCATAAATAGCAATAAAATGATTATATCGACTGCGTTCGGACATTAAGCAAATAAATTTGCTTCTGCTCCTCACTTGTCGATATAATGACGTCGCTCGGACGTTGTGCTCCGACCTAGGTCGGAGCACACGCTCCTCGCTAGTCATTATAACATAATTTTCTGGAGCTTACAAAGTTATTTGACTGGATTAAAATTTCATAGTTCGACAAGTCGGACCTGTGGAAACATATTTGTTGACAAAGAAAAATACTATTGTGTGATGATTTAAGGGTGTAATGGTGAATTTATGAGGACGTCTACATAAGTGAGATAAAAAGGTCGAGATTAATTATTAATTTAGTATCACTAATCATTCACGAATTTTAGAATCGCTAATAATCTCGAATAAAGCATTCGCGAATATTAGAGAATAAAAATTAGAGATGGTATTCGAGATTGATTAGAGATCAAAACAATATGAAAAAAATAATTCTTACGACAGTTTTAGTTGCGGTCTTTGTTTTCTTCGGCAGTGCTTCACCCGCGATGGCGAAGAATGGGGGCCCTGACAATATTGACAAGGCTTCTAACATTGGCAAAGTCCAAAAATTACAATCGATTTTCAATCGCTTTGAGGCAGCAGTAAATAGACTGGGGGCTCTCAATAACCGTCTTTCTGCCGTTTCAAAAAAGATTGCCGAGATGGGCGTTGATACTTCCGAGACTGATGCCTTGGTTGCAGAGGCGGAGGCTAAACTTGCCGCAGCCGCGGAACTGAATGCTTCCTTAAAAGCCCTGATTGATGTTGAGGATCCAAATGAAATACCAGCTGAAATAATCAGCGAAATCAAAAATTTGGCCTCCGAATCCAAAGGTCTTATCGAGGAAGCCAGAGATTTGATGAAAGACGCTCTTCGGGCCTTGAGAGACGCGATCCGTAATGCGCTTAAAGATAATGATGATGAGGGAGATGAGGGCGATGACAATGATGATGATGAAGGCGATGATAATGATGATGAGGGAGATGAAGGTGATGATAATGATGATGAGGGAGATGAAGGTGATGATAATGATGATGAGGGAGATGAAGACGATGATAATGATGATGACAATGACGATGATAATAATGATGACAATGACGAGGAAGACGATGATTAATAGCGCAACAATCATAGAAAACAGGCTTCAGGGACAGCCCGAAGCCTGTTTTCTATTTTTGAAAATTGCGCTAAAATACCAGATAACTCTTGCTGAAGCTAAGCTTCACAGTGTAATGCCCTATCCGGCAATACGTCATCACCAATGAAAAAGATCGAAGAAAAATTTGAAAAAGCTTATGATTTGTACGCTAAAGATATTTTGCGGCACGTTTATTTTCGCTTGCACAATAAGCAGGCGGCCGAAGATCTGACTCAAGAGACATTTTTTAAGGCCTGGCAAAGCCTGGCCCTAGGAAAGACAAAAGAGATAAAAAATTTTAGGGCATTTTTTTACAAGATCGCTCACAACCTAATTATTGATTATTATCGAAGTAAAAAGCCGGATATTTCTTTAGAGAAGCTTGAAGAAGAACAGATTGAGGCCGTGGCGGCCGTGGCGGCCGAGCAAGAGCGGGAGGCTGATCTTGGGATTGAAAAAGAAAAGCTGGAAAAACATCTGCATGAGCTCAAAGAAGAGTATCGCCAAATTCTTGTCATGCGCTTCATAGACGATCTTAAAGTAGCCGAAATTTCAGAAATTATCGGAAAAACTAAAACCAATGTGCGAGTCACAATTCATCGCGCCTTGGCAAGTTTAAGGAAGGAAATGGAAAATGATCTTAATGTAAAAAAATATGTTTAAAGAAAGAAAAATAATTAAAGAACTGAAAAAATTGCGCGTGGCGCCGGCCGACAAGGTATTTTTAGCGCGTCTTAAAGAAAACCTTGTAGAATTTATGCGTTTTCATCCCGTGCGCGGGCCAATAAAAATGCCCGTTTTAGAATTGTCTCCGCTTTCTATTTTTGGCGGAATGAATTTAGCCAAAGCTCTCTCTGTTTTTCTTATCATGGCCGTTGTTCTGGGGGGCGCAGGAGCAGCATGGGCGAGTGAGGCGGCATTGCCCGGGGAGCCGCTTTATGCTCTTAAAACTTTTGGCGAAGATACGAGAGAGAAGCTGACTTTAAATCCGCAAAAAAAAGCCGAACTCGGCTTGCGCTTAGCCGAAAAAAGAATCAGCGAAATTGAAAAAATAATGGCTGAAAAAGATTATAAGTTTGCCAATGTTCAAATTGCCCGCGAGCGTTTCAGGGGCCATGTCCGTCTTGCTTCCGATATTGCGGAAAAAGAAGCTCGTTTGGGAAAAGACGGCGATTTTGCGGCCTTAATTACAAATGAGCTTCATACAAAGCAAGTGAAAGCAAAACAAGTTTTTGAAAATGAGCAAGATAAAATAAAAACGAAACGCCATAAGCTGGATCGAGAACTTGAGCTGGTAGAAGAAAGGGCTAAATCCGCCTTGCCCGACGCTTCTCTAGAAGCGTCTAGGGCGGGAAAACTGCGCGCCAAGATTGATGATCTTTCACTTCTTGAGATAGAAATTAAAAACAGCAAGCAAATAATTACAGAAAATTTTTCAGCTGAAAGAAAGAAAATTTTTGATGAGCTTGGCGAAGAAGAAAGAAAAATTGAAGAAGCGCGCGAAAGAAAAGAAGAAATAGATGATATTGATGCTGATCCGGACGATGATGGTGATGACAATAATGATATTGACGGGGCCGCAGGCGCGGCCGCGGGCGCGGATTTAATTGACATAGATGAAAATATCGATGCCACTATTGGTAATGTTGGCCATGTTGATCACGGCAAAGCATTATATGATGACATCGAGTCCGAATTTGATGCAATTGATATTGATGATGAGGAGGGGATGTAAGTAAGCGGCCCTTTCATGCGAATAATTATAGACTAATTAATCGCCTTAGCGCGCAAAACTGGCAGTCCCCATACCAGAGCAAAGCTCGGTACGGGGCAAGCTTTTTGATCAGTTTAATAATTTTCTCAAATTACAATACTGGCAATCTTTCTCTTCACATCTTGTGTCCCAGAATTTGAGGTTAAGAATTTCTTCGGTCACGCGCTTAATTGTTTCTTTAAGTTCTTTTATGTCCTCATCGGTAATAATAAATTTTTCTTTTTTGTAATCTCCTTTTTCAGTGGGCCGAAGGCCCCGAGCCCTGTCGAGGGGCTCAATAAAATCCAGCTCCCCTGAAACCATCTTAAATTTCGGCTCCTCGAAGTCAGACTTCCCCCGCTTCGCCAAGGCTTCGCCGGGCGAGGGGCTGCCCTTTCCGCCAGAGGCGGATCCGCCTTGGGAGGAGAAGTCTGACTTCTTCCCGCCGAAATTATCCAAAAGTAATTTGTAAAAAACCAGCTGGCGCTTGTAGCCGCGCTTCTCAATTTCATTTCGAGACAGCGGCTGGCGAGTTTTGTAATCAACGACATTTACCTCATTACCGCTTCCTAAAAATTCAATTTTATCCAGCTTCCCAGTTAAATGAACAGGCAAATTTGTATATTTGTTTTCAATTCGTATATTAGCGACTACTCCTTTTATCTCAAACTCTGTCAGAACATTGCGCGGCCATGTTTTATAATATTTATCATAATAACCGGAAAGGGCTTTTCGACCTTTTTCCAAAACTTCATCGAAATCTCTTTCATTCAAAGATTCTTTATTCAAATAAAATTCAAAACTTTTGAGCAAATTTTCTTTTGGAATTTCGCGGTCTTTAAGCTGGGAGAAAAAATCGCGAAGGGCCGAGTGAATGGCCGTGCCGTACATCATGTGCTTGTTTTTAGCTTTCGGCAGGCGAAGCAAATTGGAGTAGAAATAATTCCACGGACATTCCAGATAATTGTTGAGAGCAGTCACCGATAAGCCGTTTTTCTCTAAAATGTTTTTGACAAACTCTAAATCTCGAAGAGATTTATCCCGAGCGGAGTCGAGGGATTTGGCAACTGAAAATAAAATATGTTTCTTTTCTTCTAGGTCACGCTCAAAACTACTGGTTTCCAATTCCTCAATCAAATCCTTTTTAATTTCCGTGATAAATTGGCTCGGCAGTTGCTCGCGGCCGGCATCACTTTGCTTTGAATAAGTAATCGTCACCCCCTTCCTCGCCCGCGTGAGCGCCACATAAAATAGCCGCCGTTCGTCGTTGTCTGAATCATTTAAATCCTTCATGTAACAATTTTATCATTTGTACCGCCAAAAAAGAAATAAAAAAACCCTTCGTACGCCAATATTGTTGGCCGGACGAAGGGTCTGTATCGTAGTGCTCAAGCATAAGCAGTGGATTCGGCTGTTTCCTCTACTTTTTGTTTTTTAGCAAAAAGACCGGGCTTCTGCGCGTATTGCAGGAGGAAATCAATCCCAGCAACCACAAGCGGATAGGCAATTGCAGCCAGGGCAACGACAGCGCCAAGCACAAGCTGTCCTTTTAAAAGAATAAAGAATGTGCTGGCGATAAGAATGATATCGCCTAAAAGAAAAACGAATAACTTCCAAAAAGAAAGTTTGTTTTCCTTTGCGGCTGCGAGTGCGCCTGCGGATACGACTGCACCTGAGAATACGGCTACAGCTACGGATACGGCTACGCCTGCGGATGCGGCCACGAGCGCGGCTGCGAGTGCGACTGTGGCTGGGGCTGTAGCTGGGGCTGGGGCTGTGAATGCGAATGCGAATGCGAATGCGAGTGCGATTGCGGCTGGGAGTGCGGCTGCGGATGTATTATCCGCACCAAGGACAAGAGCAACAACACAAACCGCGAGTATTAAGATTGTAAATACACTTAACAATCGCGCCAGCTTGAGCATGTACGTGTTTATTGTTTTCATAATATTTAGATTGTAATGAGCAAAAGCTCGGTTAATACTTCAGAAAATTATCTAATGAAAATATAGCACAAGCCTTATCATAAGTCAATAGCTCCGCTAACCGGCGCGACCTTGATTCTAAAGGTTTTTTTGAAAATACACGCCCGCCAAAAGTGGGAGACGATTTAGTGAACGCCGGCCGCCGAAGTGGCCGTCGTAGGCGCCGGCAATGTAGATATAATCGAACTCCAAGCCTTTAGAACGGTGAACGGTCATCAAACGAACACGGCCACTCGACCCTGCTCGGGGCAAGCCTCTTTTTTTAATATTTAAATTATGCTTTTCAATCGTTTCCAGATATTTAAAAAAGTCAGCGAGCATTGCTTTGGGATTAGATTCGGCGAGTCCTTTCATCTCATCAAAAAAAGCATTAATAGTTTCAAATCGCTCGGCAATGTTTCCCTTTTCCATCAGGTAGCGGAGCATACCCGACTCTTCAAAAACAGTTTCAAAAACCTTGAGCAGATTTTCGTTTTTGGCCAAGCGGGCCCATTTTGAAAATTTTTTCGCCAATTCTCTAAAATCAAAATTCTCCTCAACACCCGGTGTTGGGACATCTTTAACACCGGGTGTTTTCCCAAATTTTGATTTTAAAAGTTCATACAAAGAAGTTTTTTCTTCATGACTTCGGCGAAGCAATTTATAAACCTCAAGCGGTGGAATGCTCAAAAAATCAAGGTGAAGCGCGGGAGCTAAATATTCATCTTCTCCATAATTATTGATTGCTTTAAGGAGAATAATGATCTTCTGCACATCTTGGTCAGAAAAAAGGTTCTGATCGGATTCAATAACATAAGGAATGCCAAATTTCTCCAGCATGCGCGCAATCGAAAAAGCGTCGCGGTTGTCGCGGTATAAAATCGCGATTTCTTCCGCCGGAGTGGGGTCTGTCCCCACTCCGGCTAATTTCAGTTTTATATCCTGCGCCAGAAAATAATTCTCGGCGTCTTGGTTTGCAAATGCGGCAGCATGGACCGGTTTTTCCTCATAATTAGTTCTAGCTATCAATCCGCGCTTATCTGCGTTTGATCCGCGTTCATCCGCGTTTATCAAACTGTGGGCTGAATCTAGAATTTTTTGAGTAGAACGATAATTCTCCGTTAAGGTAATCAATTTTGCATCGGGGTAAAGTTTTTTGAAATACAAAAAGTTCTCCAATGAAGCCCCCTGAAATCGGAAGATGGCCTGCTTCTCATCGCCCACCACGAAAATGTTCGGGTTTTCATGGTAGCTCATCAAAAGCTCAATAATTTTATTTTGAGCATTATTGGTGTCCTGATGCTCGTCAACTAAAACATACTGATACTCTTCCTGCAACATCAACAACAAATCACTGTTATTTCCGCGTTGGTCTGCGCCGCGCCCGTCCGTAGCCTTCGGCGAAGGCGGGTTTAGTCCGCGTTTATCCGCGGTCTTGGACAATTTGTCCAAGACAACCATAATCATATCGCCGTAATCATATATTTTTTTCTTTTCTAGCGTTTTTTCGTATTCAGAATAGAGCAAGACCAGTTCGGTATTTTTCTTAATTTGTTTTTCGAGCTTCTGATAATCCCCTTTCATTTTTCCCTTATGCGCGCCGCGTTCGTGATATAGGTCGGGAATTTTTTTGAAATTATTTTTTTCTTTTTCGACAATTTCCGTAAATTCTTCCGGACTGATGCCTTCGCGTTTTAATTCATTAATACTCGAAAGAATATCACGAACATATAAAAAACGATCGCCGAATGGACGCAAAATATCTAGCGGTAAAGAATCAATCAATTCTTCCAGTACCGCAATTTGATCTATTTCGGTAATTTGCCGGCTTCCGATAATCCGCGGAAATTCTTCCGGATAATTCTTGATAATGTCGTTGCAAAAACCGTGGAAAGTTTTGATCGCCACCCGATAAGCAATCGCACCGATAATTTCCACAAGACGCTTCCTCATGGAAGCAACGCCAGATTCGGTAAAAGTGATCGCCAAAACATTTTCCGGCGCCGTGTCGGTTTTTTGCAAAATATTGGCGATTCTAAGCGTGAGCACCTGCGTCTTCCCCGTCCCCGGCCCGGCCACCACCATCACTGGGCCCTCAATGAAATCAACGGCCTCTTTTTGCGCGATGTTTAGTTTTAGGTATAAATCTTTAAATTTAGATGCCATAATTTAATTTTATCTTTTTACCAATCTTGAGCAATTCCCCCTGCTTTCATGAACTAAAGCATGAAAGCAGAAGTTATTTCTTTTTCTTTTTTTCTAGTGCCTTCTTATATCCCTGCCTCCCAAAATGAAGCCATCTCTCGACCCTCGCTATCGTCGGCGATCCGCATTTTAACTTTTTAATAATTTCTCGATAAGTAATCCCTTGCTCAAGCATCTCGGCAATAAGAAGACGCCTGATTAACATCATTCTCTCTTGCCTATTCAATAAGTCCTTCAGAAAATCTCTAATGGCATTTTTTGATTCGAGATTAGAAAGAATCTCGCAAAATTTATCCATTAGTTGATCCTGCTTATCATATGATATTTTTTCAGCTTTATATCTTGGCATAATTTAGTAAATTTAATTACAATAATTTATTTCCCCCTGCTTTCATGAACTAAAGCATGAAAGCATCGATGTAAGTATAGCATATATAAAAAAATTCTGAAAATTCAAAAGAGAGATTAATTCTTACGTCAACCCCCGGCTTCACCACAGACATTCTTTTTACTAAATCAGATCAGAATATGAGTGAGCTACTTTCTCAAATTTATTTAAATTAAATTTTTTTATAACTTCAGAATGTTCTTTTTTGTATTCGTCATATTTTTCTTTATCATTTACAACTGTTTCTAATTCCAGAAAATCTCCCAATTTTTTTACTTTGTCTATGTGTATTCTTGTATTTTTATATAAATACAAATCTCTTCTTTTTTCAACCACTTTCTTTTTTCCAAAAAATAAATTTAAAAATAATTTGACAAAAAAGAAGAAAATTTTATTTATTTGATATAAAAAATATTTTGAATCTGTTGAAGATTCTTTATCTTCCCTTTGGTAATAAATAATTTCAAATTCATCACCCTCCTCTCGAGTTTTCAATCTGTTTTTGCCTAATAAATAATAAGTGTCTTTTTGAAAAAGTGTGCCTTGAAAAGAAGATTGGGATTTAATAATGTTACTTAAAGAATCGAGATTATCGATTTTAACTTTTAGTTCTATGTTTTTCATCTTGAATTTTTCTTATATATTTCATGCCCTCTGCGGCTCCTTCAAAAAAGTCTTTGCCAGAATTTTTTACTATTTCTCGCAAAAAATCAATTTGTCCTTTTTTAACAACTTCTTTAAAAAGATTTCCGTCAAGCATCCAATGGGGTTGTTTAGCCTCACTTTCAACAACTGATTCAGGTAATAATTTGGAGATTCTATCATCATTTAAATAAAGAGGTCCTGAATAATAACCAATGACATAATCTTTAGTTAAATTTATTATTTCTTGTAACTCCTCATTAGACATATCTGGCAAAAGTGGTCTTATGGCTAACATTGTATAAATGCCTTTATTAGAAATTTGCTTTAGGGTTTCTATTCTATTTTTAGGACTAGGCACTTTAGGTTCATATTTTTTACTCATTTCATCTGATAAACATGGAATTGAAATAGAAACACTTAAAATGTTTCCCCTCTCTTTCATTTTTTGATTTACTTTATCTATTTCATTTAAAAAAGATTCCTTGATAGGAATTTTTGTTATCATTGAAAGATCTTTTCCGAATCCTGATAATTTTTTCAATATTTCTATAGCTTCTTTTTTATTTTGAAAAAATTCAGTATCACATCCAAGCATTATCAAACTTATTTCTTCTGGTAAATTCTTGAGTAATTCAATTTGTTTTTCTGTTAAATAGGCAATATTCTTTTGCTGATTAGTGGTCATATCATTTACAAAACAATAGGTGCAGTCAAGCGGACAGCTTAATTGGGAATATGTTAAAACTCTCTCCCTATCAATTTTTAAACCAGCAGTATCATATTTTTTTATTAGTTCTTTTGAAATTTTATTACTACTTTCCATAATTGTAGTATACCACAAAAAAATAGACCAAAATTCAAATCTTCCACGCCTGCTCTGTTGGAAACTTGCTTTCCTTTCCTCTTGCTTTCATGAACTAAAGCATGAAAGCATCGATGTAATTATAGCGTATATAAAATAATTCCTGACGTAGCAAGGACCGTCCTTGCTACCTTAGAATTTATTGTCATTGCATTATCTTTTCTTTGTCTTCCGAAGGAGAAACTTCTTTGCCGCGAGTCAGCTTGAAGGCGCTGTAGGCCAGAAAACCGGCGATTAGAAAAGCCACTACGGAGACGCCAATGGATATTTCTACTCCCCCAATTACCGCCTCCCAACCGAGAATGGATCGGGTGAGGTGTAAAATAGAAATTAAGGAAAAAATAATGCCCACTGCCCAATTTAACGCTTTTTGATTCATAAAAATTAAATAATTATTTTAATAATGTTTTTATTATAAGCTAAAAAATTATCAACGCAAGACGATATAGATCAGATAGATAGCGTATATTGCTAAAAAAGAAATTCCTTGCCACCTTTCAAGCTCATGCTTCCGGCCGATGAACATGAAAACAAAAAGAAGCGCGGTTATGGCCAAAAGAATGAAGAGATCTATGTTGGCAAAATGAGGCAGAGGTAGAGGGCGAATGATTGCTGTCACCCCTAAAATCCAGAAAATATTAAAAATATTGGAGCCGACAATGTTGCCCACCGCCATATCGGGTATTTTTTTAATGGCCGCCGCAACCGAAGTAACAAGCTCGGGCAAAGAAGTGCCTATGGCAATGACGGTTAAGGAAATAAGGTATTCGGAGAGCCCTAAAAGCTTGGCAATGGCCACCGCTCCGTCAACTGTCCATTGGCCGCCAAGGTAAAGAGCGATTAAGCCGCCTAAAATTGAACCGATAATTCTAGGCATTGAATGTTTATGAAAAGTGACTGCCGTTTCTTCAATTTTAACTTGACTTTTTTTAGCCAACTCAAAAGCATAATAAAGAAAAATAGCAAAGAAAAGCAAGAGGACTATTCCGCTTGATCGAAAAATAAACTCTGCACCAGTATTATCTAAAAATTGAGCACTGGCGTAAACAATTAGAACTAGAACGGCTAAAAGAGAAAAGGGTATTTCTTTCCAAATAGTTGAGTGGCTGATTTTTATACCAGCGATAGCGGCAGTAATGCCCAAAATTAATGCAATATTGGCAATATTAGAGCCAATGATGTTGCCAAAGGCAATATCGCCCACTCCTTTTAAAGCCGAAATCACATTGACAACTAATTCCGGCATGGAGGTGCCAAAAGCCACGATCGTCAGACCCACCACCAGCGTTGAAACGCCAAATCTTTTAGCCAAGGCGGAAGAGCCGTCAACTAAATAATTAGCGCCTTGAATAAGCAAATATATGCCGACAAAAAATAAAAGGTATGTGAGCATGTCTAATAATTATATTGATTACGATGTAATAACGTCGCTCGGACATTGTGCTCCGACCTAGGTCGGAGCACATGCTCCTCGCTAGTCATTATAAATTAATTTTCTAATTTCTTCAAAGACGATAACTGTTGAGGCAATGGCCGTGATGTAAAGCCAGTCGGAAAAACCAAGAGCAGTCGTGTGGAAAATCTTTTGCATAAACGGAGCGTAAACGGCGATAATCTGCAAACCGAGAGCCAAAACAAGCGCCCAGTTGAGATATTTGTTGGAAAATAAATTCCTGTTAAAAATTGAATCTGATTCATGGCGGCAATTAAACGCGTTAAACAATTGAAATATTACCATGGCTGTCAGGGCGACTGTCCAAGCTAAAGTTAAATTTGGCAGATACACTGCAAATAAAAATAATGTTCCGACAGTCATTGGCAGAGCCATAATAAACATCCGAGTAGTTAACAGTCGGTCAATCAGACTTTTTGAATGTTTATATTTAGAAGTTAAGAGATCGCGTTCTTTTGGTCCCATCGCTAAGGCCAAGACGGGAAAACTATCGGTTACGAGATTAATCCAGAGAATTTGGGCCGCTAAAAGCGGTATGGGTAACCCGATAAATAAGGCCAAAACAATTATCGCTATTTCGCTTAAATTAGTAGAAAATAAAAATAAAATAACTTTCTTAATTGTTCTATAAATACTCCGGCCTTCCTCTATTGCCGCCACGATGCTCCCTAAATTATCATCAAGTAAAATTATATCGCTGGCTTCTTTGGCAACTTCGGTGCCGATACGCCCCATCGCCACCCCAAGATCGGCCGCCGCCAGTGGAGGCGCATCATTGACGCCATCGCCGGTCATGGCGATAATCTCTCCTCTTTTTTTATAAGCTTGAATGATCCGCAATTTATGCTCAGGCGTGACCCGGGCAAAGACGCTTGTTTTTGATATTTTGTAAGCAAACTCGTTATCGCTCATGGCGTCTATTTCAAGACCGGTGAGAATACTGTCGCCTGATTTCCAAATGCCGGCATCGCGGGCAATGACCTCCGCGGTTTTCTTGTGATCCCCGGTAATCATGACAATTTTCACGCCGGCCGCCCGGGCCTTTAAAATTGCTTCTCTTGCTTCAGGCCGCAGAGGATCGCGCATGGCCAAAAATCCGACAAAAACGAGATCTCGGGTATCCATAATGTTCACTTTGTCAGTAGCTCCTTGTTTTGTGCCCATCGCCAAAACACGATAGCCAGCTCCCGATAAATCATCAAAAACTTTTTCAATTTGTTTTTTGTCTTCCTCGGTTATTTTGACACTCGAGCCCTCTTGCCAAATTTTTGTCGACGATTCCAAAACAGTTTCCGGCGCCCCGACCGCCGTCAGCAATGACTCGCTTCCTATTTTATGCGCCATGACATGAATCTTCGTCTTGGAATCAAACGGCGTTTCAGCAATCTTAGGAAATTCTTCCTCCAGCCGGTTTTTTTGGAAACCTACCTTTTCGGCAAAGACCATCATGGCCGCTTCGGTCGGATCGCCAGCTACGCGCCACAGGCCATTTTCTTTGTCATAGAAAACATTGGCATTGGAACAGAAAGCGGAAATTCGGCCGGCAAAAATAATTTCTGGGTGAGAAAGCGGATCAATTATTTTACTCTCGAACTTAATATCGCCTTGGGTTCATAACCCGCGCCGCTGATTTCAAAAATTTTGCCATTAATATAAACTTTTTCTACCGTCATTTCATTTTTCGTAATCGTGCCCGTTTTATCAACGGCAATAACTTTTGTTTGGCCCAAAGATTCAACGGCCCCAAGACGCTTAACCAAGGCATTCCGCCGGCTCATTCGAAGTACGCCGGTGGCCAGCACGAGCGTCATCACGATAGGCAATCCTTCAGGAATGACAGCCACGGCCAGAGATACGGCAAGCTTGAACATTTCAATCGTTGTCTTGCCGAGAGAAAGCCCGTAGAAGAAAAGCATGACAACCATGAGCAGAACCACGATGGTGATTATTTTTGAAAGCTGACGAATATTTTTCTTTAAAGGTATTTCCGTGTCAATCGCCGCGATTTGCTTTGCAATCCGCCCAATGACCGTTTCTGACCCGGTCGCCACTGCGACCGCCCGGCCGCTGCCCGAGACGGCATAGGTTCCCTTAAAAAGCATATTTTTCTGATCGGCCGGAATTAAATTCTCTTCTTTTAAAACAGTATCTATTTTTTCAACCGGCTCCGATTCGCCGGTCAGAGCCGCCTCGTCAACTTTTATGCCGAGAGATTCTATAATGCGGGCATCAGCCGCGATCTTGTCGCCCTGTTCTAGAACTAAAATATCGCCGGGCACGACTTGGTAATCCGGAATAAGAATTTCCCGGCCGGCGCGCAGAACCCGAGCTTTTGTTTCTACGAATCGACGAAGGGCAAGCAGTGTATTTCGCGAACGGCCCTCTTGATAGGCGCCGATACCGGCATTAAACAAGAGGACAAAAAAAATGATGCCGGCGTCAGTGTATTCCTTTAGAAAAAAAACAATCAAAGCGGCAGCAAGAAGAACATAAATCAGCGGGCTTTGAAATTGCTTCAGAAATATTTTAAAAATTGAATCAGTCTTGGGTTCAGGAAGGCTGTTCGGGCCGTATTTATCTAATCTTTTTTGGGCTTCGGCTTGAGATAAGCCGAGGCTTGACGTGTTAAGAACGCCAAAAATTGTTTGGAGATCTTTGGCGTACCAGCGATTTTCTTGGCTTTGTTCCTGATTTTTCACTTTTACATTATATTATTTTTGATTCTTCTGATATCACGAAGTTCGGGGTCGGTTTCTAGAAGTTTGCCTAAATAATTTCCGGTCGAAACATGGGGCATGACCACATAATCGGCCCCCTTTTTATAAAGCAGTTCCAGATCTTTCTCATTCTGGGCGGTAAAGACTGCTCTCAAATCACGCCTTGATTTTTTAAGTTCATTAACTCTTTCTAAAACTGCCATATTGTCTTCAAAATCCGGGCTGGTGGAAATGATCACCTTGGTATTTTCAAAATTAATTCTTTCAAATATCTCCTCATCGGAGATATCGCCGAAAATATGATGGTAATTATTTTCTTCCAGCATCTTGGCCATATCGGGATCAAAATCAACTATCAAGATATTGTCTTTTGAAACATGCTTAATGATCGCCTGCCCTGTTCGATGAAAGCCGATAATGACAATGGGTCGGCTGATGTTGCCGGCAATCTCCGCCTCTTTCGTTTTTTTCTTTTCAAAAATTGACAAATAAGGCGAAAGAAAAGAAAAAAGCTGTTTGGAGTAAGTCATCATGTAGGCCGAGATGGTGATGGTGATAATGCCGACCGCCGTGATGAGAGAAACTGCTTGCAGAGACAGGTGGCCCAACTTGAATCCAAGGGCCGCCAAAATCAAACTGAATTCCGATATCTGGGCCACGGCAATACCGGAAAGAAAACTTGTCCTTTTGGTATAGCCGAGAGCGCCCATGATCGTCATCACGATGAGCGGATTGCCGATGAGCACGAAGAGCGAGTATAAAATAATCGGCCAAAGAAGGCCGGTGAAATCCGATAGAATAAGCGACGAGCCCAATATCACGAAGAAGATGAGGATGAAAAAATCCCGAAGATACCGTATATTGCTTCCAATCTGGAAATGGCCGGAAGAATTAGCAAGCGATAATCCGGCCAGGAAGCCGCCGATTTCAATTGAAAATCCGACTTTGACGGTCAATGTGGCGATGAGAAAACACCAAGCCAGACTAGTTAAAAATAAAAGCTCTTTGGACGTTGCGATTTTGTCAAAAATGCGGGGAATAATTTTTCGGCCGAGCCAGAGCATCAGGGCGAAAAAGATAACGCCTTTGATAATGGTGCCGCCTATGCCGATGCTGGAGACACTTCCGCCAGCCGGTCCCAAACTCGCCAAAAAAACAAGAAGAATAATGGCCACAAAATCTTGCACCAAGAGAAAACCAACGCTTATCTTGCCATAAAGACTGTTCAGGTCTTTTTTTTCCGTCAACATTTTGACGATGATGATTGTGCTTGAAAAGGTTAGGGCGATGGCAATAAACGCCGAAGTGATGTAATCAAAGCCAAAGAGAAGAGAGATGATAAATCCGATGGCGGCCGTGAAAATAATCTGGCCGAGACCGATTATTACCGAGATCTTGCCTACAGATCGGAGTGAAGCGTAGTCAATCTCAAGGCCGATCAAAAAAAGCAAGAACATGATGCCGAGCTCCGAGAATGTCTGAAAAATTTCCCGATCACCCAGATTAAAAAAGCCGAGAAGGCCGATCAAAGTGCCAGTCAAAATGTAAGCTAAAATGACCGGCTGCCGAAGCGCCCTAGCGATAATGCCGAGTACGGCGGCAATGATTATTATTATTCCCAGTTCAAAAATTCCAGCAGTCATTTTAAAAATATTGTAACATAATTTGTATTAAATGAAATCATAGAAAATTTAGTTAAATTTGGTCCACCATATGACTAATGCCCTTATCTTTTATTTGAGATTTATTTACATTGCAACAGACAACAAAAATAAGCTCTAGTCAATATTTACTAATGCTTAATTCAGTGTTATTCTAAGAAGAAACAGTTTTTTAAAAACCCAAAATACTAAAATCATGAAGAAGCAAATGATCATAACGGCTTTAATCGTCTTCCTTATTGCGGCTAAAGTCGCAGTACCGAATGCATTGGCCCAAGAAGAGCAAGCAACGAAGTACAAATTAGTACCTCTGCCGCCTCAAAGCAAGCCGGGTAGTAGTGGCATTGCCTTCAATCTTGGAATAATCCATAAAATAGAAATGGATTCAATAGATTGGCTCATCTTTTCAGATACTGCCTTTATTAACTTACATGTTGCCTCTTTTGGATTAAATCCAGACGGTGAACTTATTATCCTCTCAGATTTGGGATTTAGGTACTCGGTAATTTACACAGACACTGCCTTGATTAACAATTATTTTTTGTCAATTTCCAAAAAAGTTAATCCGGATAGTGTTGTTTTGGTTGTCGAGGAGAGGCCCCTTTTTGAAAAAGAAGAAAATGGCGAGATCCAAGCCGGTCCATGCTCTTTCATTACCCCAAAGATGAGAAAAATGGGGTTTGTGAAATGGATTGCTGCTAATAATCGGCCAAGCGAAGAAAAGCCAAGATCAGATTGTTATTCTTTTATGGATCGCTATTTTGAGTCAAATTATGAATACTGGCCGGAATACAAAGAAAACAATCTGGATAATTTCGGATTGCCCTATTATTCGATAAAACAAAAGGGGGAGATTCCGGATAGCGCCCTGCAGAAATTCATCCCTTGTCTCACTTTAATAAAAGGAGATCGCCTGTTTGAAGAAAATCTGAAGAAAATTCGCGATGAAGTAGCAAGACAGGGATACACGCCAATCATCATTGCCGGCCGGATACACATAGATGCCATCGGAGAAAGATGCGTAGTGCAAGTGAAGGATTATCAAAACTACCGTGGGCTGGCTTATGATCTGTACTGGATAAGATTGGAAAATTATCTTCTTGAAAGATATGGCGAGCATTGATTCTCCTAAAATCATATTTCTGGTTTTGGGAGATTTTTATGTTTAAATTTATTTTACTCCCTCAAATTGCCACCCTTCAGGGATATCAGGTCTTTGACCGTCTTTATAGAATATTCTGTCGCCGGCTTTATTTTGTAAAGCATAAGGAGTACGTTCACCGCGTTCATTTAATTTATATACTATTCTTATATGTGGGAGAAGAGGATATAGAGCTATGGCCTCATTTGGTTTTTTCTCTGGCTTAGGTGGTCTTTCCGGTTCGCCCGGTTTCTTCCCATTTTTCTTTGTTTCTTCTTTTGTTTTTTCTTGATATTCACGCCAGACTTCATCAGTCTCTCGCCCCCACCTACCGTCAACCGCGATATCATAACCAGCCTCGCGTAAAATCCTTTGAGCATCCTTAACTTTTTCTGGATCTGCATCCTTAACATAGTCATGAACATCTGGTGATGGATATCTTTCCCCGAAAACCTCACTTAAGCTATCCCCAGTCTCTTTTGCCTCTAGACTGACGGCATGAGCCTCCCCTTCCTTAGTGGCGATATATTCAACTTTTTTACCTTCCTTTATATCTTCTGTAGCCGCCGGCGCTTCTTGCGCGGCAAAAGTACTTACTGCAATAAAAGCCACAGCGCCATAGCGGCGAATTATTTTTGCTACTTTATTTTTCAACTCTATTATCTTGCCTTGTACCTTTTTTAAATAATCCTTTCCTTTTTCTAAAAATTCAGGCGCTTTGAGAGCGTCAAGGCGTCTCCCTAGAGTTTCAGAGCCAGAATCTATTAGTTTATCGGAATTACTTTCAACATCTTTTAGTTTTTTCCCTGTAAATTGTTCCAGCTCTTCTAGCGTATCTATATTCTCAAAAGGAGCCTCTTCTGCAACTTCTGCTTTCGGAGACTTCTTTTCCTGTTGTCCTTTAACTTGTTTTTGTTGTATTTCTTCTAAATTTTCCATATTATTTTTGGTTTAATACATCCTGCTTAAGCTGTTTTATTTTTTCTTCTCTGACAGATTCCACAAAATCTTTAATTATTTTATCCTGCTCTTTTTTCAATTCCTCAAGTTTTACCAGAAAATCATCATAAGCCGCCTGGACTTGCTTAGCTTTTTCTTTATAATTTTCAGTTTTATTGTTATCATCATTCATAAAAAATATGTGGAATCTATGTTTTAATTTTATCATTTTTTGATGGAAACTTTGATATTATTTTACATTATATATCAACTTTTGTCAAATATTACAAAAACCCCTCTCCGACACAGGTCGGCGAGGGGTTTTTGTAAAAAGAGGAAAAAAGAGTCAGTCACCTTTTTTGCTTTTTAAAATATAAACATAGTACATAATTAATATTATATATTAATTTATTAAAATTAGAGTGTCCCACGTCGCTAGGCCCACTCCGTTAAAACTTCGCGGGCTTCAGCTATGCGGGACTACCACTTCAAACAAAAAGACCTATTAAATTCATAGGTCTTTTTGTTTTACGCAGTGCTCGCTTGGTGCGTGCACCGCGTAGCTCCGACATTAGTCGGAGCGAAGTGGTGGATCCGGCGGGAATCCCCTGCCTGCCGGCAGGCAGGGAACCCGTGTCTGTGCAATGTTCATCCCGTTAGAAATTTAACTTTTGGACTCACCGAGAATCGAACTCGGGACTGCGCAATGCGAATGCGCCGGTATACCACTTACCTATGAGCCCATTAATTTCTAACGGGACGGGTGCACTGTTTTACCACTGAACTACGGACCCTCCTTTAATTTAATATTGTCAGGGCGGAGAGACTTGCACTCTCGATTTCCGACTCCCGAAGCCGGCGTCTTAGCTACTAGACCACGCCCTGTTTTTAAGAAGAGCACGTACTATCTCTATTACTATACCTCGCTCTTCTCCGCCAGTTTTTCACTGCGTTTCAAAATTGGCGGAAGGGACAGGAGTCGAACCTGCAAGAGCTTTCGCTCGCTCGCTTTCCAAGCGAGTACCTTACCATTCGGTACACCCTTCCTTAGAGATTCTTAAAAACTGAACTTCTAATTTTCTTATAATACTTATACTTTTCGACATTTTTGGGATTATGAGTTCCAACTATATCCATGTACTTTGATAAATCTTTTATACTATACATGTATAATTTCTTATTATCAATATTTTTTGGATTTAGGCCCAAAAGATTCAGGGTGCTTTGAAATTCTTTCAAAATTGGTATGGAAAAGTTTGTAAAACTCCATCCTAAATAAGGTCTTTTGTCTTTCCATTTGTAATGATGATGAAAATAAAATCCTCCATCTGTGTCAAACAAACCGCGAATACATGCAATACGATAACGCCTTTCCTTTAATATCCACTGTGGAAACCCAACTTGGTTACGAACTTTATTTCCTCTAATAAGCCCCAGCTTTTCTAGAACTTCAACTAAACCAACGCCTGATAATGTTAGTTCGATAGTGTTATCATTTTTACGTTCTCCCCAAGATGGTACTTCACCAATTATTTTACCTATTAAAGTTCTAACCCAAATTGCGTACTTTTTATCAACTATTCTACTAAGGGTTATTCTTAATTGAGCATTGTTTAATGCGCCATCTCCGAGAATAATACCAATTAGCTCCGCCAACTCTTCTGAAAATAAAGGTGTTTTGAATTTTTTTCGTACTAGACATCCAAGAAGTTTGTATTTTTCTGGATTTTCTTTTCTTTTTTGTTGGGAAATTATACCACCCTTTTTTCGAGATTCGATATTACCAAGTAACCCATATAATTCTTGTCTTTTAAGTCCGCCCTTGCTTGCGGCTTTTTGTAAATGCCAAGATCTAGGTAAAATCTTAAAATTTTTTGGTAAAGGAATAGAAAATTTATTACTCAAATCAATAGCAATTATGTATGACATAAAAAACTTCGCCGAAGCCCAATCTCTCAAAGTCCTGTCAGATATCTTATAAATTTTCGCTAATTCCTTCCAAGTTAAACCACTAGATAGTTTAATATCTTTTAAGAATTTTCTTTGAGAAAAACAGGAGATCTTTAAGCGAGATTCCATCTACCTATTATATATGAAATGACTTTAAAGTACCACTAGACCACTATGCGAACCCTCCCTAAATCAAATTTACTAACAAATTTGATCGGGCGATCATCCGACCGCAAAGCGGTCTAGGATGATTTAGCCTTATTTAGTTCTATATTATTTAGATTACCTTAAATATAAATTTTTACAATCCGCGCAAGGCTTTAATCCTATCTTCTAGTGGCGGATGGGTCACCCCAGTAGTACAGCCGATTACCGAATGCGTAATCGGCTGACTACGGGGCGAGAAGTATTGCAATATAAACTTATATCTTTTCGCCGCGCAACGCTTTTATTCTATCCTCTAGTGGCGGATGGGTCATAAACCATCTGTGCATGCCGCGGAGAGCTTTCGGGCCGAAAGGATTGGCGATGAATAGGTGAGCCGTGGCGTCGTTGGCTTTCATCATTGGCCGCGAGTAGCGAGAGATTTTCTCAAGAGCGCCAGCCAGTCCTTCCGGATAGCGAGTAAGCAGAGCGCCGGAAGCGTCGGCCAGAAATTCCCTTTTCCTTGAAATTGCCAGCTGAATTAATAGAGCAATAATAGGTGCGAGAATAGCTAAAGCGATACCGATAATTATGATGATCAATTGAAGCCGGCCGTCCCCTCTATTGTCTCTTCTCATTCCGCCAAAGAACATTGAGCGCAGAAAAAAATCAGAAATTAAAGTGACAAAGCCAACCAGCACAACGACGACCGTGGAAATGAGCATGTCCCGATTGCCGATATGCGAAAGCTCGTGAGCAATGACGCCTTCAAGCTCGTTTCTTTCTAAAATTTGAAGAAGGCCGGTCGTTACCGCCACGACAGCGTGCTCTTTATTCCGGCCGGTGGCAAATGCGTTAGGCGCCGGGTCATTTATCACATAAATTTTAGGCAAGGGTAGGCCGGCGGTGATAGAAAGATTTTCGGTCACCGTATAAAGATCAAAAAATTCTTCCCGGCTAGCCGGTTTGGCGCCGGACATTTTCAAAACAATCTTATCGGAAAACCAATAAGCTAAAATATTCATGAAAATACTGAAGGCGACGAAAAAATATAAAATATTAGGATTTTGAAAATAAAAGCTCGCCCACCAGCCAATACCAATAATTACCACAAAAAACAAGGACATCAAAACCCAGGTTTTCCAAACGTTTTTCGATTGATGGGTATAAAGCGTGGCCATTAGTTAAAAAGAGTTATAAATTTTTGTATTATATCTAGAACGATATAATCAGGCGCTCGTTCAACAAAACGTACGCGTCTAGCTACATAATCTATTGATCGACACTGATCGGAAAGAGCAACACCAGAAATTTTATCAGTTTTGACGACAACTTCAAATGGATAGAACTTTTGCTTTGAAGTAATCGGGCAAACAAAAGCAAGACCGCTCGGACCATTCACCAATGACTGGCTCAAAACTACGGCCGGCCGCATTCCCTTTTGCTCATGGCCACTTGAGGGGGAAAAATTAAAATAAATAATATCTCCTTTTTCTGGAATGTATGATCTCATTACCATATTTCTTTACCTCTTGGTTTCCCCCAATCAAATTCTTTGTGCCTATTCTTCGGAGTAATCCCCTTAACCATGTCTAGAAGAGTATATTTCTTAAGTTTTACTGGCTTTATGACCTTAACAATCTCAAAGCCTTCGCCTTTGGGCACGAAAGTTATTTTAACGCCCTCTTTTAGACCAAAATTGACGGCCAAACTCTTTGGTAATCTCACCGCTAAGCTATTGCCCCATTTTTTTACTTGAGTAACCATGCTTTAAGTATATACGACGTATCTACATTGTCAACCCTAATTTTACATTAACCCGCCAAATCACCACAAAAAACACGAACATTAAAATCCATGTTTTCCCCTCCTTCGCTACCTCCTACGCTAAAGCTTCGGAAGGTCAAGAAAGCTACGGACGGGCAAGCAAACATTCTTCGATTGGTGGATATAGGGCGTTGCCATTATTCAGCCGGAGAAACAATCGCTCCCTCTTTCGCTGTTTGAGAGAGCTTGACCGCCACCTCCTGGCCCTTTTTGCCGGCTTTGACGGCCTCGTGCTCAAGCTGCATCGAAGAGACGGTGTCTTCAAATTCTTCGTCTCCCCTCTTTATCTTGATCTTGTCTCCTTGTTTGAGGGAGCCGGAGAGCTTGATAACTGCCACTCCTATTTTGTCGTACCAATGGACGACTTTGCCAATTTCTTTTGTTTTCTTCGCCATATGCCTTTATTTTAGCACAAAATTAAAAAGTCAAATCATAACTAAAAAGTTGACAAATACACAAAAAAGTTTTATTATAACGTAAGGATAAAATAAATTGTTCATTTAAATAACTTAATATTCCAGCCATGAAAAAAATGATATTTTCACTAGCATTCTTGTTTATTAACATTGTTCAGTCGTCAAGCCAAAATACAGATACTGTCTTTACTGACACTATCTTTGTCAGTGTAGACGAACTTTTAAAGAATAAGAAGAATATGGTCGAATTAGAGGTAAAAGAAGGCCAAGTCATTTCATTTAAAGCCAACAAAGAGCTGCTCACCCACTCCAGGATATTTTTTAAATTCTGGAAAAATCAAGAAGGCATTTATGGTCTTCATTCAAAGGGGAAAATTGTTTTTGGCAGAAAATCGCCAAATGAAAATATTCCCATAGAGTCGCCTGTATCTGGTATTTTAACGGTGAAACTTAAAAGATCCGCATTAACGGCAAGCGTGATCGGCATTACTGTATTTGTTATACTGGTTAAAGCAATGCGTCCTTTTTGAGTTTAAACAAAATAAGAGCACTTCGTCTCATATTTTGACTTCGCTCTGACGCTGTGTTCCGCCTGAGGCGGACCACGCGCTCCTCGCTCGTCAAAATAAAGATTACTTTGATTCGACTTCGACTCGGACGCTGTGTGCGAGATTACTCGCCCACGCGCTCCTCGCTCGTCAAAATAAAAAGCCATTTTGGATTGGGTTCCAAAATGGCTATTTTTAATGCTCTAAAAAATTTTTTTGTTTTTGTTTTTTTCGCGTAATCACTTTATGCTTGAGGCGGTATGACTTTTTGACCTCTTTGCCCTGCATTGCTTCCAAAGCAAGCTTTGCGTTGTATTGAGTTTCGCCGGCCATATTCTGGTCAATCATTTGGGCTGTTGTGAAATCTTCCAGGGCTTTTTTGTATTCTCCCTTCAAGGACCTGGCGATCCCGCGAGCGTTATATGCTTCGGCAAAATTCGGATTCTGAAAAATAACTTTATCAAAATCCTCTATTGCCTTGTCATATTCGCCATGTTAATTTGGGCGATCCCGCGGTTATACAAGGTCTCGATAGAAGAGTACGGATCTAATTCCAATGCTCTGGTAAAATCCTCTATCGCCTTGGAATTTTGTCCGCTCTGGCTAAAAATTATCGCCCTGTTATTTAACGCTTCGGCAGATGTTGAATCCAACCTAAGCGCTTTATTAAAGTATTTAAGAGCTTCTGCTATTCTTCCTTTTTTCGCCAAAACTATTCCCTTATTTACATAAGGTTGGGCAAATTCGGGATCGAGCTTTATCGCCTTATTGAAGTATTCTTTGGCAATTCTAAGCTTCTCCCCTTCTAGAAAAAGCACTCCGGTTTGGTTAAGATGGTCCACTAGTTTTGTTTTATCATCCTCCGGCGACAGCGAATCACTTTGAGCCTTTGCGGAAAAAGCAAAAGCTCCTAAAATTACAAGCATGGGGAATATTAATCTTTTCATGATTTTTATTTTTTTGTGTTAAAAAACTTTTTCCAATCTCGTCTTAGATAATACAATAATTTAAAGATGATGTCAATCGCTCGCCTACGGCAAATCTCACGTCAAGGAAAGACCTTGCCGCGGTTTTTTAAATTGTAACATTCAGAACAAAAGTGGCTTCGGGGGGTGGGGGTGGCGGATTATCGCGCGGATCGTTGCCGCCGGAAAAAATAATTTGTATATCATTATTAACTGGTTGTGCTGTCAAAGACGGAATTTCTACAATGAAAGACACGGGCGCATTGACCATCCAATTGCTTGTAGTTCTGATAATAAGCGCAGTCGTAAGACCGGTTACAAGATTATTACTATTCTGATCTATGACACCCACAAAACCTGCCTCCCCCTCAAAAATTCTGATGCAGTCGCTAATCGGAATATTGGGAGCATTTGGATTCAAGATACCTGTGATAGTGAGCGGGAAAGATACTTGATCCCCTTGCGACAAGTTGTCTATTTGAATACAGTTGTTGCCGGTAACAACGCTTGTTTGGACGGTTTTTTCTTTTTCTTCTTCTTGCACGATTGGCTCTGTTTGAACTGTTTCCTGTTTAGCGCCTTGCTTGGCAAAATAATACCCCACCCCGCCGGCAATAAGAACGATAATGATTATTAAAGCTATATTCGTGAACCCCCCGAACCAAAGCCTTTGGCTTGGTACGGGGCGAGCGTTTTGTTTTTGCATAAATTATTTAAAAGATTTTTTTAACAACTGGTCGACCATTTCGATTTCTTCGACAATACCCTCGATCAAATCAAAAGCCTTGGCCTCTTCCGCCGTCACCCAAGTAGAATCAATCGTGTCTTCGTCGTGTTTCACTTCGCCCGAAAGATACCGTGCGTGGTAACTCAGAACAAGCACAGGCACCTGATCGGGCCGAATAAAAGTCAAATCGAGCAAGTACTCGGGCTTTCCTATTTCCAACCCGACTTCTTCTTTAATCTCGCGGCGAATGCAGGATTCCAAGGCGTTGTACCATTGCCCCGCCGCCGTGGTCGGCGGCATGGCAATGTAATCGTCAATCGAAAGGCCGCCGCCGGGCACTGTCCATTTGCCGGGAAACGCCTTCTTTTCCAAACTGCGCCGGGTGATCAAATACTTGCCGTCGTCACGATAAATGATCGTCGTGGTCGCAATCCGATGCAATTCTTTCTCTTTGATCTCCATGATTTTAGAATTTTACGGCTACCGGCTGGGATTCCGGGCCGGCGTCGGGAATATCGAAGAATTCTTTTTTGGCGAAATTGAACATTCTAGCAACCATATTGGATGGAAAAGTTTCCACTTTGATATTCAAGTCGCGGACATTGCCGTTGTAGAAACGTCTTGCCGCTTGAATTTTATTTTCCGTGTCGGAAAGTTCTCTTTGCAATTCTAGAAAATTAACATTGGCCTTAAGATCCGGGTATGCTTCAGAAACAGCAAATAAAGATTTTAAAGCTCCGGTAAGCATATTCTCGGCCTGCGCCAAATCTTTAATATTGCCGGAAGAATCGGCGCTGATTGATTTCGCCCGCGCTTCGGTTACTTTTTCAAAAACGCTCTTTTCGTGCTTGGCGTAGCCGCTAACCGTGCTCACTAAGTTGGGAATAAGGTCATAACGGCGCTTCAATTGAACTTCAATGTCCGCCCAGGCTTCGCCCGTCCTTGTGCGCAGGCGAATAAAGCCGTTGTAGAGGGCGATGAACCAAATTATTAAAACTGCGAGGATAATCCATAAATAAATCATATAATTACAATATTATTATTAATACTTCAATCATATCACAAAGAGAAAACACTCGCTAATTGACCCCGGTAGTACAAAAATTTGTCGGGTGCACAAATTTTTGACTACGGGGCGGGAAGTGGTTTATTTGCGTTTCTTCCGCTGAAGGTTTTCTGTGAGCACTAATAGCGGGCTGGCTAAGAATATTGACCCCGGTAGTACAAAAATTTGTCGGGTGCACAAATTTTTGACTACGGGGCGGGAAGTGGTTTATTTGCGTTTCTTCCGCTGAAGGTTTTCTGTGAGCACTAATAGCGGGCTGGCTAAGAATATTGACAAAATCAAAAAAATAGACTAGGCTTTAAATCAGTTCCTTAACTTAAATCAAATAAGTTATGAAAACAACAATAATGGTAATTATGAAATTACTTGGGGGTCCTTGGATGCTCGTGTTAATTGCTTGTTATATTGTTTTTTCAAGAACGTTTATTCCAGTCGAAATTTTGAAGTTTTCAAATACACTTGCCGTCATTTTTTTTTCTTGCTTATATTTTTATTTTTGTTCACAAAATATATAGGGAGGCAAGAGAAAATGAGCTGCGGCCAGTCAGTGAAATGACCAGTAAGCTTCTCTCAAAAGAAGCTCGTGAAAAAACCAGGCAATTACTAATAGGGGAGGCCAGAAAGGCGAGGTTTTACAAAAATCGTTTATCTGGAATGCTTAACTTCATAAAGCTTTATAAAGATAGGGCGAGTGAAGTAAACAATTACAAAAAGCAAGCAAGGGAAAGTTCCCAGGAAGTACAAAAAATTTTGATGATGTGCTCAAGGATGAGTATAGCGCGTTATTAACCCATTAACCCCAAGTATTAAGTACAATGTCCTCCGACCCGGTCGGGGGAATTTTTTTATGATTTTTTCTTTTGCTGAAGATTTTCTGTGAGTACTAACAACGGACTTGCCAAAAATATCGACCCCAGTAGTACAAAAATTTGTCGGGTGCACAAATTTTTGACTACGGGGCAAGGAGTGGTTTATTTGTG